>OLPQ01000173.1_pt1 | contig 59946 bp, 43 predicted proteins | sample 1672451 | NCBI WGS metagenome assembly OLPQ01 (sample SAMEA3136687, study PRJEB25190) | human gut metagenome | biome: human gut; feature: human-associated habitat; material: faeces | place: Austria | collected 2013
TGCCGCACCTCGCTCGCCGTATCGGCACTTAGAATTATGCGGTATTGCCTTTATAGTTCCACCACGTGCCGCACACGCCTTCCAGCACGCTGCCGCAAGCCCAGGGCATCAGCGCAAACCATGTGCTGGCAAGACTGCCGTCGGGGTAGGTCTGCACCAGCAGGCCCTCGCAGTGGCAGAACCGCTCGGACATCCAGCCCGCGCGGCCGTAGTCGTACTCGCGGTCAAAGGTGTTGAAGGTCTGCAGCGACCAGCCCACCGTATCCTTTAAACGGGATTCAATATAGGCATCGGGGCGGCAGCGCAGATAGTAGAACATCTCGTCGGCAACTGTGCAGGACATGGGGTGAATGTGCGGGTTGGCCACCGAAGTGATGCTGCCGCCGCAGCTCGACCAGCCGAGACGGGACAGCGGCGGGACCTGTACGGGCACATTGTAGCAGAATTTAAAGCTGTACTCATAGCACAGTGCGTCCCGCAGGTGGTCGAGGTAGACGGCCTTGCCCGTCAACTCGTGCAGCAGCCGCGCGACGCGGATGTAGGCCAGCACACCCTCGCTGTCCACGGCTTTGCTGGTATCCGGCGGGCCGCCGTAACACTCAGCACGACGGATAAAGGCGTCGTAGTAGTGTACCTCGCTGCGCTCCATGGCGGGCAGGTCGGCGGTGTCGCCCGTCAGCTGCATCAGCGCAGCCTCAGCGGCCAAGCACCAGGCGCTGCCCAGGGAATCGTATTCCAACCCTGCGCCCGTTTGCTCCGACAGGGTAAACGGGTACTCGCCGTCGCCGTTGCGTGCCGCCGCCAGCCGTGGCACCACGCCCTGCACAAAGGCGAGCCAGTCGGGGTGGTCGATGCCGCGGGCGGCTTCGAGCCGATAGGCTTTTAGGATATAATAAAGCGTCTGTCCGACCAGATAGCCGGAATGCCCGCCCGTGTACATGCCGTCGAACCACCAGCCCCGACAGCTCCAGCCGTTTTCGGCGTCCCAGGTCTCGTTGGGCAGGCCGCAGCGCGGGTCCAAAGAGTTCTGCACAATATTGTCGATGCAGGCAAGGGCCGCAGCGCGGATCGTCTTATCCCCCAGGCGGTGCGCCGCCTGCAGGCAGGGCACGGCGGCGGACAGGCCGTTGGTCCAGCTGATGGAGAAGATCTTGTTCTGCTCATAGCTGCCGTCCGAGCGCTCTTTGGTGATGCCGACATAGTTTTTATCGTCGGGCAGCCAAGCGTCGCGGGTAACGGCCCCGGCCAGCAGCTCTGCCGCGTGGGATGGGGTCGTGCCGGGGCGCGGCGGCGTGTGCCACAGCCCATAGACGGCCTCCAGCGCCGCGTACAGCGTGCGCTCGCCATCCACTGCGACAAAATCATAGAGGTACAGCGGGAAGGCAACGCTCTCCCCCGCCGCCAGCGTCAAGCAGTTTTCACCCATCGGGGAGCGGGGCTTGATGTTGTGGGACTGCACAAACAGCCAGGGCGCGTTTTCGTACCCCAGCGTGTAGCCGACACTGCCCGTGTTCAGTGAGCAGGTAAAGCCTGCAAACTGTGCGAACGTTCCCGCCCTGCCGGGCTGCCAGGGTTGCAGCACGCCGTTTTGGCGCACGAAATATGGCGCAGCCGAGAGCCCATACCACCGTCCGCCGTCCAGCAGGAAGGCTGCGGGGTGGCTGAGGCGATCAGCGCGGACCATCCACCAAGGCGATGCAGGAAACTCCGGTGTACCTGCCCGCAGCCTTGGGTAGCGGTTGTCAACGCGGATCGGGGCCTCGCCGCGATTGCGGCCGTAGAGGAATCCGGGCAAGAAAAAACGCGGTGCATCGTAAGCAACGCAGAGTTCCAGCTTAACAACGCCGCGCCATGGGGCGGCGGCGTTGTTGGTCAGCGTCACCTGCCAGACCGCCGGATCGGCCAAAGTCGAAACGCCGTGGTCATAGGCAAAGTCCAGCGTCAGCGGCGTTTCAGCCAGCGGGCGGTAGTCCTCATCGTCCGCCGACCGGGCCGTGCAGACAAATTGCATCATCATAGGATTCTCCTTTTTTACTATATCAGAACGCCTTACAGCGGCCAAATGCGGTATCGGCCGCTGAGGGCCAGCAGGGCAAAGAAGTACAGGCAGTTGTCGTAATAGCGGCGTGGGCCATCCCGCAGGGGCGTGTTCCAGAAACGGCGCACGCAAACCTCGGCGTTGGGGCCGTCCTGCATGTACATATAGTGCATGACCCAACTCCATAGTGCGTCAAATTCGGCCTTGTGATCAGTCTGTACGCAGAGCATCATGCCGTAGCTCATGCCCTCGGTACGGACGTCGTGGTTGCCCGTGTCCTCAATGTAGGCAAGACCCGGCCCGGTGGGGTGGTAGAAGCGGTGGGCCTCGTCCCCATAAAAAATGGTATGAAACGTATTTTCAATGCGTGCGTCGATCTCCGCCTGCGCATAGCCCAGCTCCGCAAAACGTTGCGATAGTGTGTGGGCAGGGTAACTGCTGCCATAAATCGGCCCCTTTCGTTGTTCAGTTTTGGCTCAATATAGCAGGTTTCAGCGGCAAAATCAAGGTGGTACCGGGCTCGATTTTCAACAGGGCAACATAAATACAGCACCCCTGCATTCTACTTATAACGCAGTGTAACCGTGGAATTTAGCGCAAAAATGACGCATTTTGCAAGAAAAGCCCCGTCGTTTTCGGGACTTTCGGCTTTTGCAATGCTTATTTTGTGCTATTTTTCAGGCTGTGCAAATTTTGGCGATACCGAACAAGCGCAGCAGGTAGGAAAAATTCGCGGCACATTATGCACCATTTATCCATGATGATGACACGAAAGTTACAATTCGTTTCTCGAATCGCACAAAAACTGTGTTTTTCTTTCTAGCACATTGCACAAAAAACAATCAACAAGCCTGTAAAAACAGCAGATATTGATAAGATACATAGCAAAAAATGAGAAGCATGCATTTTCGGAATGCGGTATAATAACGGCAGATGATATGTTTGGCCTGTGATGAGCTCACCAAACATAAGACACAGACAATTCAGAAAAGAGTGAAGCAAACGGTGTTGGACAAGATCGCACCCAAGGACCCAACGGCCAAACGCCCGGGATTTTATGTACTGCTGGACAAGCCGGTCGGCGGCCTGCCGAGCAATGACGGCGTAGGCCGCCACCCCGTTTATATCAATGGTGACCGCCTTGTAACTTTCGCCAAGATGGTCGGCGGCATTGACGATGAGAACATTCTGGAAATGCTCCGCACGGCCAAGGGCTTCCGCAAGCTCGTGCACAGCGTCGGCGTCAGCATCGTCGGCGACCTGCCCGACAAGGTCGTGACCTTCACCCTCGGCTTCTCCGGGGAACTGGGCAGCGGCGGCAGCCGCAACAGCATGAAGATTACCACCGATGGCACCGAGCACATCATGGTCATGGATGAGCAGCAGTGGTCTGACAGCGACGAGACGCCGCAGGAGTTTCTGTTCGAGCTCGTCAAACCGAAGGACATTGCCACGGCCACCGTCAAGCTCTACTTGAACGACGGCTACACAGTCCCCGAGGTTGACCCCGACCCGCCCGTGGCTTTCGATACGCCCGCCTACAGCGAGATGATCGCCCGCAGCTGCCTGAGCACCGGCAACAACATCCGTATCAAGCGTGTGTTGCAGCAGCTCCGCGATGGCAAGCCCACGACGATCGCCTTCCTGGGCGGCTCCATCACACAGGGCGCGGGTGCGGTTCCCTCGCAGGAAATGTGCTACGCGCGCAAGACCTATGAGGCCATCTGCGAAAGGTACACACCCGACCACGGCGCACATGTCCGCTACATCAAAGCGGGCGTCGGCGGCACGCCCTGCCAGCTCGGCATCATCCGCTATGACCGCGACATCACCCGCGACGGTGCGGTGCAGCCCGATCTGATCATCGTCGAGTTCGCCGTCAACGACGAGGCTGACGAGACGAAGGGCCTGATGCACGAGAGCCTGATCCAAAAGATCTGGTCAGCCCCCAATGAGCCCGCCGTTGTGATGCTGTTCAGCGTTTTTGCCAACGACTGGAACCTGAAGGATCGCTTGGCTCCCATCGGTTGGCGGCATGAGCTGCCGATGGTCAATGTGCTGGACGCCGTCAGCCCGCAGTTCCGCGTTGGTGTCGGTGAGCGCAGCGTCATCACCCGCCGCCAGTACTTCTACGATGTGTTCCATCCCTCCAACAGCGGGCACCGCATCATGCGGGACTGCCTCATGTATATGCTGGACCGGCTGGACAAGCAGCAGGAAGGGCCTGCCCCGAAAGAGCTCGCCCCCTACTACGGTTTCGACTTTGCCGAGACGAAGCTGCTGGACCGCAGTGTGAACCCCTTTGACGCGGTCATCGACCCCGGCTGCTTCACCGAGACGGACACCGATTTACAGAGCGTGCCCTTCGACTTCGAGGATGTCAACACCCCCGAGTTCCCCCACAACTGGAAGAAGGGCGCGGGCGACAAGCCGTTCACGATGGACATCACCTGCCGCAGCATCCAGCTCGTTTTTAAGGATTCGGGCAGCAAGGAGTTCGGCGCAGCAGTCGTCACGGTAGACGGCAAAGAGGTCGCGGCCTACGACCCGCGGCAGGCCGGTTGGACCCACTGCCATGCGGCCATTATCTTAAAGGAAGAAACCGCGCAGCGGCACCACATCGAAATCAAGATGCAGGAGCCGGGCACGGACAAAGTATTCACCATTTTAGGCTTCGGCGTTCTGTAAAGGACACGGAAGAACAGGAGGAAGCATTATGAAGAGAACCAAGAATCCCGCTAAAGAGGCTGAGTACCGCAAGCGTGCGGCCGACCTCGTTGCGCAGATGACCCTGCACGAGAAGGTCAGCCAGATGCTGAGCTGGGCTCCCGCGATCGAGCGTCTGGGCATCCCCGCTTACAACTGGTGGAGCGAGGGCATCCACGGTGTCGGCCGCGCGGGCACTGCCACCGTCTTCCCCCAGGCCATCGGCATGGCCGCCGCCTTTGACGAGGACATGATGGAGCAGGTCGGCAACGCCATCGGCGTTGAGGCTCGCGGCAAGTACAATATGTGCCGCGCTCACGGCGACCGCGACATTTTCAAGGGTCTGACCGTCTGGGCCCCCAACATCAACATCTTCCGCGATCCCCGCTGGGGCCGTGGCCACGAAACTTACGGCGAAGATCCGTTCCTGACGAGCCGCCTCGGCGTCCGCTTTGTTGAGGGTATGCAGGGCGACGATCCCGATTACCTGCAGGCCGCCGCCTGCGCCAAGCATTTCGCCGTACACTCTGGCCCCGAAAGCGACCGCCACCACTTTAACGCCATCGTCTCCAAGCAGGACCTGTGGGAGACCTACCTGCCCGCCTTCCGCGCACTGGTCAAGGAAGCCGGTGTCGAGGCCGTCATGGGTGCGTACAACCGCACGAATGGCGAGCCCTGCTGCGGCAGCAAGACCCTGCTAAAGGATATCCTGCGTGACAAGTGGCATTTTGACGGCCACGTTACCTCCGACTGCTGGGCCATCAAGGACTTCCATACCGGCCACATGGTCACGGACGGCCCTGTAGAGTCCGTCGCACTGGCCGTCAACAACGGCTGCGACCTGAACTGCGGCGACCTTTACGTTTACCTTGAGCAGGCCGTCGCCGAGGGCAAGCTTTCCGAAGAGAAGATCGACGAGAGCCTGACCCGCCTGTATGTGACCCGCATGCGTCTGGGTATGTTTGATGCCGAGGATCAGGTTCCTTATAATAAGGTTGGCTACGACGTTGTCGACAGCGCCGAGATGAAGGCCCTGAACCTGAAAGTCGCCGACAGCATCATGACGCTGCTGAAGAACGACGGCACGCTGCCGCTGGACAAGTCCAAGCTGCACACCGTCGGCGTCATCGGCCCCAATGCCGACAGTCGCAAGGCGCTGCTGGGCAACTATGAGGGCACTGCCTCCCGCTACACCACCGTGCTGGAGGGCATTGAAGATTACCTCGGCGACGATGTGAAAGTCCGCTACTCGCAGGGCTGCCACCTCTACGCCGACAACATCCAAGGCTTGGCCGAGTCCAACGAGCTGATGAGCGAGGTCAAGGGCGTCTGCGAGGAGAGCGATGTTGTTATCGCAGTCCTCGGTCTGGATGCCGGCCTTGAGGGTGAGGAGGGCGACCAGGGCAACCAGTTCGCCAGCGGCGACAAGCCGAACCTGAAGCTCCCCGGCCATCAGGAGGAAGTCCTGAAAGCCTGTGTTGAGAGCGGCAAGCCTGTTGTTCTGGTTCTGCTGGGCGGCAGTGCATTGGCTGTCAACTATGCAGATGAGCACGCAAGCGCCATTCTCGAAGCCTGGTATCCCGGTGCCCGTGGCGGCGAGGCTGTGGCCCGCGCTCTGTTCGGTGAGACGAACCCGCAGGGCAAACTGCCTGTCACCTTCTACCACAGCGACCGCGACCTGCCGGAGTTTACCGACTACGCCATGAAGGGCCGCACCTACCGCTACATGGAGAAGGAAGCCCTTTACCCCTTCGGCTACGGCCTGTCCTACACGAAGTTCGGCTTCAAGAACGCTGCTGTCAGCGCGAATGAGGCGGGCTCCGACGGCCTCGATGTGACGGTGGACGTCACGAACGAGGGTTCCGTTGCGGGCCGCGAGAGCGTGGAGGTTTACGTCAAGGCCGAGCGCGAGAACACCCCGAACGCCCAGCTGAAGGGCCTTGCCAAGGTCGAGCTGCAGCCCGGTGAGACGAAGCAGGTCAAAATTCACCTGCCGCTGGCCGCCTTCGCCCTCTGCAATGAGGAAGGCACGCCGATCGTTGAGGCAGGCAGCTACAGCGTTTACGTTGGTGCTTCCCAGCCTGATGCCCGCAGCGTAGCGCTGATGGGTCAGGCCCCCGCAAAGCTGACTGTCACCCAGTCCGCAACGCAGGCCCTTGACCTGTGATTGATATTAGGAAGGAGAGACAGAACCATGCCCAAGACCGCACAAAAAGGCGCTTCTGTGGCCACTGTCAAGAAGCAGGGTGCCGTGATGAAGCACATTAAAAAGTACTGGCAATGGTACGCAATGATGTTCATTCCCATTGTGTACTACATCGTGTTCCGCTACATCCCGATGTTCGGCAACATCATTGCGTTCCGCCGCTACCGCGCCGGCAGCAGCATCTTCGGCGATGAATGGAGCGGCCTGAAGTACTTCAACCAGTTCATGAAGGATCAGAACTTCTGGCGTGCGTTCAAGAACACACTGCTGTTGAACTTCAAGTATCTGATCATCAGCTTCCCGCTGACGCTGATCTTCGCCCTGTTGCTGAACGAGGTCAAGAATGTTCACTTCAAGAAGATTGTGCAGACGATCTCCTACCTGCCCCACTTCATCTCGATGGTCATCGTTGCGGGCATGGTCCGCGAGATTCTGTCCACCAGCGGTCCCATCAACAACCTCATCACCAAGCTGGGCGGCGAGGCCGTCACCTTCATCTCCCTGCCCGAGTGGTTCACGACGATCTTTGTTACCACGGGCGTATGGCAGGGCCTCGGCTGGGGCACCATCCTTTACTTGGCTGCCATGTCCGGCATCAACACCGAACTGTACGAGGCTGCTGAGCTGGACGGCGCAAACCGCTTCCAGCAGTGCCTGCACGTTACCATCCCCGCCATCCTGCCCACCATCTCCACCCTGTTGGTTCTGAACATCGGCAGCCTGTGCGGTTCCGCCGCTTTCGAGAAGGTCTTCCTGCTGTACACCCCCACCACCTATGAGACGGCCGACATCATCGCCACCTACGTCTACCGCATGGGCCTTGGCTCCGGCAACTACAGCTACGCAACGGCCGTCGGCCTGTTCCAAGGTGTCATCAACCTGGTCCTGCTCACGGTTGCCAACAAGGTCTCCTCTTGGCTGACCGGCAGCGGTTTGTGGTAATTAGGAGGATAAAATAATGGCAAAAGCAACTACTATGGGCCCCATGAAGATCAAGGAATCCGCCAGTTACCGCGTGTTCAAGGTCTTTAACGCCATCATCCTGACGCTGATCAGCGTTGCGATGCTCTACCCGTTCCTGTACTTGGTCGCCCAGTCCTTCTCCTCTACGCAGGCGATCGTTGCAGGCCAAGTTGGCCTGATCCCGAAGGACTTCAACATCTCCACATATAAATACGTCATCACCGACGGCAAGTTCATCCCCTATTACGGCAACACCATTGTGTACTCCATCATTGGCACGGTCTGCGCTCTGCTGTTCAGCGCCCTGCTGGCCTATCCCCTTTCCAAGGCGGAGCTGTACGGCGGCAAGGCCATCAACAAGTTCATCATTTTCACGATGTATTTTAGCGGCGGCATGATCCCCAACTACATTTTGATGGTTTCCTTGGGTCTGCGCGATACCGTGGCATCCTTCATCCTGCCCGGCATGATCTCCACCTACTACGTCATCCTGATGCGTTCCTTCTTCCTCACTCTCCCCCGTGAGCTGGAAGAAGCCGGCGAGATCGACGGCTTGGACTTGTGGGGCGTGTTCTGGCGCATCGCCATCCCCCTGTCCAAGCCCATCATTGCCACCATGACACTGTTCTACGTCGTCCAGTACTGGAACGACTGGTTTGATGCTTTCCTCTACTTGGATACGACCACGAAATGGCCCGTTGCCTACTATCTGCGCCAGCTCATCAGCAGCGCTTCCGGCACAAGTGCCGATGCAGGCGACGCCATGCAGATCGCTTCCAACATCAAGTCCTGCGCCATGGTGCTGACGTCCGCTCCCATCATTTGCATCTACCCCTTCATCCAGAAGTATTTCGTGCAGGGCATGATGCTGGGCGGCGTTAAGGGCTAACGTTTTCGCGTTAGTGCTCTGCGTCCCGTTTTTCCACTGTCTTAAAACCGACGCCGACTCCGGTGCCGGATGAAAGAAAACGCCTGTTTTCCCAGGGCCTTCCGGGGAGCAGGAAAAAACGTAATGGAGGTTACGAAACATGAAAAAGCTCACATCCCTCGTGCTGGCTACCGGCATGGTGCTGTCTCTGGCTGCCTGCGGCGGCTCCGGCAGCTCCACGGCTGCAAGCACCACCAACACCGATGGCAGCACTGCTACCACCGACACCGCTGCTGCGGACGAGTCGAACCTCGGCTATGAGTACGGCGAGCACTTCCACTCTGACGAGCCTGTCACCTACACGATGTTCTTCAACGACAACCCCGCCTATCCCATGAACGACAAGTGGATCAGCGAGGGCGTCTTTAAGGCCATCGAGGATGCCACCAACGTCCATCTGGAACTGACCGTCGTTGACAACTCCAACTACACCGATAAGGTTTCCTTGGCCGTTTCTTCCGGCACTTCCCCCTACATCATCCCCAAGATCTACACTGAAACTGCGTATGTCACCGGCGGCGGCGTTGTCCCCGTCTCCGACTATGTCCAGTATATGCCCAACTACTCCAACTTCGTCGAGGAGTACAACATGCAGGACGACTTGGCCACCATCACGCAGGCCGACGGCAAGTACTACCGCCTGCCCGGCCTGAAGGAGACCGCTCTGCAGGATTACACCTTCCTCGTCCGCAAGGACATCTTTGACGCTGCCGGCTACGATGTCGCCGAGCTGGAAAAGGATTGGACCTGGGATAAGTTCGCCGACGTGTTGATCGGCGTCAAGAAGTACATGGTCGAGCAGGGCATGTGCGGCGAGAATGACTACATCTGGTCCGATATGTGGTGCGGCCAGACCTCCGGTTACGGTCAGGGCGGCAACCTGCTGAAGCTGCTGGGTGCCTCCTACGATATCAACACCGGCTGGGCCATCACCACCAACTACGGTCTGGTCTATGACGCCGACAGCGATTCCTTCGTTGACGGCTCTGTCTCCGACAAATACAAGCAGGCCTACACTGTCCTGCAGAAGCTCGTCCAGAACAAGGTCCTTGACCCCGAGACCTGGACCCAGGATGACGACACCGCGCTGAACAAGTTCTACCGCGGCGAGACCGTCATCATGTCCACCAACCGTGCCCAGTACGCTGTTCAGGACGCCAAGGTCAAGGAGCAGCTGGGCGAGGGCAACTACGAGCTGTACCGCATCCTCACTCCCATCGGCACATCCGACTATCAGGCCGAGAACCAGCGCCTTGAGTGCGGTATCATGATCTCTTCCAACGCTCTGAAAGAGCTGGGCGAGGACGAGTTCATCAAGATGATGCGCTTTGTTGACTGGCTGTGGTACTCTGACGAGGGCCTGACCCTGACCAAGTGGGGCAAAGAGGGCGAGACCTACACCGTCACCGACGGCACCTACAGCCTGACCCCCGGTTACTACTGCAAAGGCCTGTCCATCGGACAGACCTCCGACGATCAGGTCGACCTGCGTGAAGAGCTGGGCTACGCCTGCGGCAACTTCATGTATGGCGGCAACACCGAGCTGCTGACCAGCAACTTCACCGATGATCTGCGTGACTTCTACGACCGTCAGGGCCAGTACCGCAAGCTGCGCCCGCTGGATCCCACCGTTACCTTCGACGAGGATCAGCTGGAGATGCTGAACCTGTGGGGCACCCCCATGACCGATACCGTCAACGCTTGGACCTGCAAGTTTGCCATGAATCAGGCCGACATCAACAACGATTGGGATACCTACGTTGCTGAGGTCGAAGCCCAGAACATGCAGAACATCGTTGATATGTACAACGACACCTACAACGCAAGCAAGTAATTTGTTTGGAAACTGACTGTCCCTGCGACAGTGATGCAACTGCCGGGGGCAGCCTCACGTAACAACATGGGGCTGCCCCCGGTTTGCTGTTTATGGTACGCAAGTACCGCGCCCCGGTGACGGGGCGCACCGTGTGTGCCCGACACGGCCATGTCGGACCTGCACGGCACTTCCCGTCACATCCCCTTACCCTTATTAAAAAGGAGCTGTTCCTTATGAAACGCACCGATTTCAGCGTCGACTGGCTGTTTGCCGCCTGCGCGCCGGATACCGAGCTGCTGCCTTGGAACGCGCAGTTCACCCCCGTCGACCTGCCCCACGATTGGCAGATTCGCCACGCGGACGATCTGTACCGCGATGGCACATTGTTCTACCGCAAATATTTCTTTGTCACCGATGTACCCGGCACCCGACGCATGCTTTGGTTCGGCGGGGCCTACATGGATACGACCGTTTTCGTCAACGGCACCGAAGTCGGCCAATGGAAGTACGGCTACACGTCGTTCTGGTTCGACATCACCGACGCGCTGCATGAGGGCCAGAACGAGGTTCTTGTCCGCTGCAATCTGCGCCACCCCAACTCCCGCTGGTACTCCGGTGCGGGCCTGTACCGCAATGTGGAACTGTGGGAGGCTCCCGACCTCCACTTGATGCCCGATGGACTGTATGTAGCTGCCAAAGAGGGCGACAACGGCGCTTGGACCGTGGCCGTCACTGCTGAGGCGGGTTCCGTCACCGCCGCCAGCGCGGGCCACACGCTGACGCTGCATCTGACCGATGACAACGGCAGCCTTCTTGGCACTGCCGCCATCCCTGCCGATGCATGGGCCGCTCTCCCCTCCCCCGATGGCTGGCGCACGGGCAAGGAAACCGCGATTTACAAAGCCTCGCACACCTTCACGCTGCAAGACCCCGCATTGTGGGACTTGGACGCGCCAAGCTTCTACCACATCACGGCAGAGCTAACCGGCGCCGATGGCGTTACCGACACACTAACCACCCGCTTTGGCTGCCGCACCATCGAAGCCACACCCGACTGCGGGCTGCTGGTGAATCACAAGCGCGTTTTGATCAAGGGCGTCTGCATCCACCACGATTTCGGCTGTCTCGGTTCGGCGTTTGAGTACAGCGCCGCCAAGCGCCAGCTTGAAATCCTCAAGTCCATGGGGGTTAACAGCATCCGCACAGGTCACACACCGCCCGCGCCGCAGTTCATGGATCTGGCCGACGAGATGGGCATTTTGATGGATGTCGAGAGCTTCGACTGCTGGCGCAGCGGCAAGAACCCTTACGACTACGGCCGCTTCTTTGACGAGTGGCAGGAAAAGGATGTTGCTGCCTGGGTCCGCCGCGACCGCAACCACCCAAGCCTGCTGTTCTGGTGCATCGGCAACGAGATCTACGACACCCACGCGGGTTCCGAGGGCGCGGACACAATGCGGATGCTGCTGGCCGAGGTCGCCGCGCACGACCCTGCGCGCAACGGCATCCCAACGCTCGGTTCCAACTACATGCCGTGGGAAAATACACAGCACTGTGCTGATATCATCAAGGTCGCGGGCTATAATTACGGCGAGCGCCTCTACGCCAGCCACCACGAGAAGCACCCCGACTGGGTCATCTACGGCAGTGAGACGTCGTCCATCGTGCAGAGCCGCGGCATCTACCACTTCCCGCTTTCGCAAAGCCTGCTGTCTGATGATGACCTGCAGTGCTCAAGCCTGGGCAACAGCCGCACGAGTTGGGGCGCGGAGAGCTGGGACATCTGCCTGCAGAGCGAGCAGCGCTGGCCGTTCACACTGGGGCAGTACCTTTGGACCGGGTGGGATTACATCGGCGAGCCGACACCTTACCACACGCGCAGCAGCTATTTCGGCACGATTGACACGGCAGGCTTCCCGAAGGACGCCTACTACGTTGTGCAGGCCGCGTGGCTCGACCCCAAAACACACCCAATGGTACACCTGTTCCCCTACTGGGACTTCAACGAAGGGCAGCTGATTGACCTCTGCGCTTGCACCAACGCCCACAGCGTAGAACTGTTTGTGAACGGCGAGAGCCTTGGCCGCAAGGTGCTGGACTCCGCCAAGGGCCGTACCGCCAGCTGGCAGACACCCTACCACCCCGGCAGCGTCAAGGTCGTAGCCTACGATGAAAACGGCAAGGTTGTGGCAACCGACGAGCAGGATTCCTTCGATGACAGCGCTATGGTCTGCCTGCAGGCTGACCGCAAGACGATTTCCGGCGATGGCCGTGAGCTTGCGTTTATCACAATCACAACCCGCGACAAGAACGGCAACCCTGTGCGCAACGCGAACGACTGCGTGACGGTCCGCGTAAATGGCGCGGGTGTGTTGGTGGGCCTTGACAACGGCGACAGCGCCGACCCCGACGAGTACCAGACCGACAGCCGCCGCCTTTTCAGCGGCATGCTGCTGGCCGTTGTGGCGGGCAATGGCCGCACCGGCACGATTACCGTGGATGTCACGGCCCCCGGCCTGCGCCCTGCAGTGCTGACGCTGAATGCCGCCCCGTTTGAAGGCCCCGTCCGCCGCCGTCTGCCGCCGCTGACCTTCGGCGGCAGCACGCAGGAAATCCCTGTGCGCAAGCTGGCCCTGACCGCCGAGCGCACAGCGCTGGACAAGGAGCACCCCGTAACGCACATCACCGCCGCACGCCGGCCAGCGGCAGCAACCTTCACCGACATCGAGTGGCAGTTGACCGACGACAAGGGTGTACCCGCCGTGAACGCGGCCATGCAGCCAGACGGTGACGTGCTGACGGTGACCGCCCTGGGCGATGGCACACTGCGGGTTCGCGCCCTGGTGCGCAACGGCCACAATGCGCCACAGCTGATCTCCCAATTGGAGTTGTCCATCTCTGGCATCGGTCAGCTGCACAAGAATCCTTATGAATTTATCTCGGCCAGCCGTTTTGATGCGTCCTTCGGCGACATCGGCAACGGCAACGAGCGCGGCGTTTCCACCTCCCGCACGGGCCGCAGCTGGGTGCTGTTCGATGATATCGACTTTGGCCCCGATGGTGCAGATACGGTGGAGCTGCCAATCTTTGTGCTGGACGGAGAACCGACGACCTTCCGCTTCTGGGACGGCGAGCCCTACGCCGAGGGCAGTACAATGATCGGCGAGCGCGTCTACCACAAGCCCAAGCAGTGGAACGTCTACCAGCCCGACACCTTCAAGCTGGACAAGCTCCTGCGCGGCATCGGCAGGTTTGCCGTGGAGCTGAACGTGAAGGTCCACATCAAAGGCTTTACCTTCACCCGTCATTCTCGTGCATGGGATACCCTGGCTGCGGGCGCGTGCGATGCCGTCTATGGCGATTCCTTTACCCGCGACGGGTCGCGTGTGCTGGGCATCGGCAACAATGTCTCGTTGCTGTTTGACCGCATGGACTTTGGCGAGACCGGCTGCTGCGGCATCCGCATTACAGGCCGCAGCCCGTTGCCCGCCAACACGGTGCATCTGATGTTTGCCGCTGCAGACGGCGGTGAGACCGAGCGCCGTGTGGTCGAGTTTGGCCCACAGGCCGATTGGGGCGAGCAAACCTTCACGTTTGAGCCCGTCACGGGGGCGCGGCAGGTCACGTTCCTCTTCCTGCCCGGCACGCAGTTTGACTTTGATTCCTTTACATTTATTTGAGGCAACTACCTATGAACTACGAAATTTATGCGGACCATGCCGCCACCGCGCCCATTGAGCCGCTGGCGTTGGAGGCCATGTATACCGCATACCAAGAGTACGCGAACCCCGCCGCACTCTACCGCAGCGCCCTGCACACCAAGCAGACCGTGGAAAAAGCACGGCTGACCGTGGCGGAAAATCTGGGCTGCACCCCCGACCATATATTTTTCACCTCCGGCGGCAGCGAGAGCAACACCTGGGCCATCCGTGGCACGGTGCCGCAGGGCGGCCATGTGGTCACAACGCCCATCGAGCACCACTCGGTTCTGAACGCCTGCGCGTCAATCCGGGACGACGGCGGCCGCATGACAACGCTGGAGGTTGACGGGTTCGGCCGCGTTGTACCTGAGAGCTTGACCCGCGCCCTGGCGGCCCACCCCAACCTGGTCAGCTTGCAGTACGCCAACAACGAGGTAGGCGTTGTACAGAACATCCCCGCGCTGGCAGCGCTCTGCCGTGAGGCGGATGTGCTGCTGCATGTTGACGCTGTGCAGGCTGCGGGACACCTGGCCATCCCGCTGGACGGCATCGATTTTCTATCGGCTTCGGCCCACAAGTTCGGCGGGCCGAAGGGCATCGGCTTCTTGTATGTGCGCGAGCCTCGCAAACTGCGCCCGCTGATTTACGGCGGCAGTCAACAGTACGGCCTGCGCCCCGGCACTGAGCCCGCAGCGCTGATTGCAGGCTTGGCCGCAGCGTTCAAGGTCACCTGCGCCGAGCGCCGCCAGCGCACTGCCAAAAAGCGTGCCCTGGCCGAGGAGTTTTGGCAGACGCTGCATGCTGCCCGGCCCGAAGCACGACTGCACACCCCTGCGGACGGCCTGCCGGGCCTGCTGAGCGTTGGCCTACCCGGCCGCAGCGGCCAGCGGCTGACCTACCAGCTGGATGTAGCAGGGGTCAGTGTCTCCCCCGGCGCAGCGTGCGACAACCGCGGCGTGCAGGAACCCTCCCACGTTTTGATGGCTCTGGGCGGCACTGCGGCCGAGGATGCGCTGTCGACCTTACGTTTCAGCTTCGGCAGTGCGAACCGCCCCGGCGACGGCAAAGAAGCTGCGGAACGGCTGATAAAAATTCTGGAACAACAATAATTTTATTCACATATATAGGAGGTTTTACCATGGCATTTACCAAGTGCTGGCTGGCATACCCGGAGATTAGGGGCTGCCGTTGCGACGCAATTTCTCTGCATACCGAGCTGACGGGCGAAACCATCGACCGCGCCAAGGCAGAACTGGCCGAGGGCTTCAAGGGCCTGTACGGCGCAGCGCTGACCGAGGGCGACGACATCACCCTGGCGCTGGACACGACCCTGGACCCTGAGGGTTACCGCTTGAAGGCCGCCGACGGCCATTGCACCATCGAGGGCGGCAGCGAAGTAGGCGTTTTGTACGGCGTTTTTGCACTGCTGCGCAATCTGCAGACTGCAGGCAAGGCGTGGGCGCAGTTCACCGCCGATGAGGAGAAGGCACCATCCAACCGCCTGCGCATGCTGAACCACTGGGACAACATGGACGGCAGCATTGAGCGCGGCTACTCCGGCGATTCTTTCTTTTTCAAAGATTCCGAAATTCTAATCGATGTACCGCGTTTGACGGCTTACGCCCGTATGCTCGCGTCCGTGGGCATCAACGGCATCACAATCAATAACGTCAACGTCAAGGACGCCGCCAGCTGGCTCATCACCGACCGCTACTTCGGCGCCCTGCAGGAGTATCTGAAAATCTTCACCCCCTACGGCGTCAAGCTGTATCTGAGCATCAACTTTGCCGCCCCGATGGAGCTGGGCGGCATGGACTCTGCCGACCCCTGCGACCCCGCCGTGGCCAAGTGGTGGGCGGATAAGGCCCAGGAGGTCTGGGCAAACCTGCCCGGCCTGGGTGGTTTCCTGGTAAAGGCCGACTCCGAGGGCCGCCCCGGCCCCTTCACCTACGGTCGCAACCAGGCCGACGGCGCAAACATGCTGGCCGATGCCGTGGCCCCCTGCGGTGGTCACATTGTCTGGCGTTGTTTCGTCTACAACTGCCAGCAGGATTGGCGCAATACCAAGATTGACCGCGCCCGCGCAGGCTACGACTATTTTATGCCGCTGGACGGCACCTTCCGCGACAACGTCACGCTGCAAATCAAGAACGGCCCCATGGACTTCCAGGTGCGCGAACCGGTCTCCCCGCTGATTGGCGGCCTGCAGCACACCCACATTGCCGTGGAGTTCCAAATTGCGCAGGAGTACACGGGCCAGCAGCGCCACGTCTGCTACTTGATGCCCTGGTTCCGCCAGATTTTGGACTTCGACATGCACACCCGCCCGAACGGCGACGCCCATGTGCGTGCGCTGATCCAAGGCGCGGGCAACGGAATGGTGGCCGTGACCAACACCGGCAACGATGAAAACTGGACCGGCCACGACCTGGCCGCTGCGAACCTCTACGGATTCGGCCGCTTGAGCTATGACACCACGCTGGACCCCGCCGTGATTGCCGGCGAGTGGCTGCGGCTGACCTTCGGCAACAATGAGCCTGTGGAAAAGACGCTGCACCGCATTTTGATGCAGTCCTGGCCCACCTATGAGAAATACAACGCCCCCCTGGGCGTGGGCTGGATGGTCAACCCCAACTACCACTACGGCCCCAACGTTGACGGTTATGAGTACAGCCGCTGGGGCTGCTACCACCGCGCCTCCTTCGACGGCATTGGCATTGACCGCTCGCCCACGGGCAGCGATTACTGCCACCAGTACGCCCCCGAACTGGCCGAAATGTACGCCAATGTGGAGACCTGCCCCGAAGAGCTGCTGCTCTTCTTCCACCACATGCCGTACAACTATGTGCTCAAGAGCGGCAAAACGATCCTGCAGCACATCTACGACACCCACTTCGAGGGTGCCGAGGACGCCGCGCGGTTCTACGACGAGGTTGTGACGCTGAAGCCTTACCTGGATCCTGCCGTGTACGCCCGCCTGGAGGCACGCTTTGCCCACCAGAAGGAGCACGCCTGTGAGTGGCGCGATGTCATCAACACCTACTTCTACCGCAAAACGGGCATCGGCGATGCCCACGGCCGCAAAATTTACGAATAATTAAAAAGTGCGCCGCCGCGTGGAACTTTCACGCGGCGGCGCTTTTTTATCCGTGGGAGGCCATTTGGCGGTACTCGGTAGGGGTATAGCCTATCTGCGCCTTGAACAGGCGGTTGAAGGTTGCGATCGAGTTGAAGCCCGACCGCATAGCGATCTCGGTGATGGGGATCGTATCGTCCACCAGCAGTGCTTTGGCATAGATGATACGGCGCGCCACCAGGTAATTGTGGCAGGTCATGCCCGTGTTTTCCTTGAACAGGCGCGAAAAATGGTAGACACTAAACCCCGCGCGGGAGGCCAGATCCTCGACCGAGAGACGCTCGGTGCAGTGGTTGTTGATGTAGGCGCACAGCTCTGCAAAGCGGCGCATGTGGTCCTGCTGCTTGGGGTAATCCAGCACCTGCTCGCTGTTCTGGCGGTGCTCATACCGCCCGAAGATCGAGAAAAAGTGCAGCATCAAGGCCATAATCTCGCTCTCACGGCAGACGTTCGTGCTGAAATACTCGCCCTCTATCTGCGCCAGCACCGCAAACAGCTGGTCGGCCAGTTCGGGGTCCTCCTGCCGGGTGACAAGGCGGAAGGGGTAGAACGTGTTGAACAACTCGGCCATGTCCTGTATCTGATGAAAGTACGATACGCTGTAGTTCATGATGTATCGCTCCCCCGTTTTGGGTGCGCGAATGCTGTGCAGCTCGCCCGATGCGATAATCAGCACATCATGGGGCTGCAGCGTCACGGTCTTGCCCGCAATCGTAACCGTGTAGGTACCCTCGATGGGGGAGATGATCTCGCCAGGGGCATGCCAGTGCAGTGGGAAATCGGCGTCCTCCATGTTGTGGTAAAAGCGGATCGCCGTTGAAAAGCGGAAATCGACAGTTTCAGTCGTGCCGTCCAGATTCTCTATTTTGCCGGGGCTCACACTGCCGTATTTTTTGAGCAGTTCTACTTCCATAGTTTGTTTTCCTCGTGGCCTGCTGCCGTAAAAAGGTCGTTTCTTTTATTGTATCGCGGTTTTCCGCCCTAGTCAACAGGTACGGGGATGGAGTTCCCCCGCTAGAGTTTTATAATAAACGCAAAGCTCCAAAAACAGAGCTTTAGCACAAAAAGTACAAATAGCTTCAATCACAGACTTGTCTGCCAGATTACCTTTTACAAAACTGAAATTTTCAAACTGTTCCAGTTCGTTCAAACGAGCTTCTTTCAGACGTACATCATAGTAGTGGTTCATGTTGTCCAAACCCACGACCTTGACATCCTCTACGGTGGAGAGCAGTCTCTTTGCAAGGTTAGAGCCGATAAAACCAGCTACACCCGTGATGAAAACGCTCTTGTTTCTCGGATTGATTTTCGTTTTATTTTCGTTTTATTTTCGTCATTCATGTACATTCTGCACTCCTCACTTTTTCTATATAAACAGCAACAAGCCCACGGCGGGTCGCACAAAGGCAATCCACCGTAGGCTTACCGGAAGCGAGACTGCTGAACTCCGTGGTTGTGCTGTTTGAGATGGACGTTCTGGAAAGACCGCTCCCTCTGACGAAAGCGGCAAAAGAATCGAATGGCAATTCCTCACACACGATCTCTCTGCGGCAGACGGAGCGCTGGAAAACAGGTGAAACGATTACCGCTGCTGTCTACGAATATCTGGTAGACAACGACGGCGAATGGGGTGAACTGCGGTTTGACTTTGAGAACGGCACAGCCGAGATAGTAAAACTGGCAGATTGGGACACAGTGAAATCTAACGTCTTTGCAAAAACGACGATCCGGTACATACAGGGATTGCCGGAAGCGAGACTGCTGAAATCTGTGGCCGTGCCGTTTTGGAAAGGCAGGGCATAATTACCCGCAGAGCATGACCTTTACACAGAATAGGCCGTCCTGATAGGTAACCGTATTCACCCCGCCGGATTTTTCTGCAATGTGACGGACGGACTGAAGTCCGATGCCGTCTCCTTTTCGCTTGGAGGACTGGAATACGCCACCTTTTTCGCGGATGACTCCGTCATAGGTGTTTTCAACCTGAATCAGTGCCAGACTGTTGCCATGCAGATAGGCTGTCAGTTTGATCCTACGTCGGGCAGGCGCGGTGCGCAGGCTGGCTTCCAGCGCATTTTCCAGCAGATTCGAGAGAACCAGACACAGATCGATTTCGTCTACAGGAAGACATTCTGGCAGATCAATCTGCACGGAATACGGGATATTCTCCCGTTTGGCAAGCGCGCAGTAATACCCAACCACGCTGTCTGCCGCCCGGTTTTCGCAGAAGTGCATTTCAAGACTTGGAATTCTGGAAACCGCACCGGAGAGATAGGCTTTGATTTTTTCAAGATTCCCTTCTTCTGCAAGGGCAGCGAGCTGACATAGCTGGTGGCGCAGATCGTGCCGCGCCTGCCGGGCTTCCTCAATGGCAGCTTTCAGGCTTTCGTAGCGCTGCTGCTGCATGGAAAGCAGCTGGTTCTCCTGCTGCAATCTCACATTCCGGTTGATGCTGATCGCCATCAGAAGGAAGATTGCGTTGAAGAAAAGCATCAAAAACAAAAGTGCGATGCTGATCACAAAATACCCCTGCAAAACACGCCCGGTATAGAGTGTGTCCGCATACTTGGGGATCATAAACAGATTCAACGCAATGAACACCAGCGGCAGCACCCAGAACACATACCAGGTCTGCGCAAAATTTTCATCCTCGACCATTCTCCGCACGCTGTGCGTCGCAGGATAATAGGCGATGGCGGCAAACAGCCAGCAGATCGCATGATAGCAAATCGCAGATCGCAGGCAGAACCATGGCGCAGCCCGCGCCTGCGGCAAACCGGCCAGCATAGCGGCGTTGATCGCTCTTGAAAGGCTGTTGATACAGGCAAATACCGCACAGACGGACAACGCAATCGTTCCGGATTTCCAAAGCGAAATCCGGAGCGTTTTTATGTAGATCACGACTGCAAGCAAGGTTAGGCCTGCAAGCACCGGAGCAGTCGGCATACGGCGCGCATAGCACACCACGCCTCCGGCGGCACAAAGCAGCGCAAGCAGCGGGGCAAGCCACAAAACAAGCTTTGACAGCGGCTGCTTTAAGCTGGATTTTGCCGGGAAGTAGGCAAGCAGCATACCGGGAATCACCACGCCGAGCTTCAGAATTGGACGCAGCAGCTCCATTATGCCATCCGCCCCCTTTGAAGCAAGAACTCCATAAGCGCCTGCCGGGCACTTTTCAGAAGGTCCTGACTGACAAACACGCGGCTTCCGTCCGCCATGCGGAAGGCGGCGCCTTCCAGATCCTTCGCGTGTTCCAGATTCACGATCACGCCGCGCCCGCACACAAAAAAGCGTGTGTCATCCTTTAGTGGGGCGATGAAAGTCTTGAAGGGTTGGCGTGTGGCAAGCGTCTTTTGAAGCATCGTATGGACGTAGATCAAGTGGGCGAAGTGTTCTGCGTAGACGATGTCCTGATAGCGCAGATGGATCTCGCTTCCCTCCACCTTTAGCTCCATATATTTGTCCGGCTGCGGTATGCGGGCAAGCAGCTCGTCCGTCAGCGCATCGATGTCCGCTTCGGTAAAGGGCTTGACCAGATAGTGCAGCGCCCGTACCTGAAAGCCCTCCAGCGCATGGTCGGTCGAGGTCGTGGTAAAAACCAGCAGGCAGTCCGTGTTGGTTTCCCGCAGCTTCTTTGCCGCCTCCATGCCCGTCATGCCATCCATATAAATATCCAGAAATGCGGCAGTAAAGGGCGCTTTCCTTTCCGCTTCCAGAAATGTCTCGCCGCTTTCGTATTCCAGAATATCCGCCTGCACATTTCTCCGGTGAAGCTGCTGCTCCAGCCGGTCTTTCAGCAGTGCACGTTCCGCAGCAAGATCATCCACAATCGCAATTCTCATGCAGGGTCCTCTCCTTGTCCTTGAATTCCAAGATAATTATATCACAGCGTGTCGAGGATGACAAAGAACCGCTGTCGGAATTCATGCCAAAATCGCCCCTTTCGTGCTACAGCGCTTGAAAAAAACGAATGGCCTTTTTATACTGAGTGCAAGCAAGATGCCTAATCGTATGAAAGAAGGAGGGAAATCTGTGTATCGTATTGCCGTGCTGGCAGAACAGGAAGCAGAGCGGCAGCGCTACGCCGAGCAAATTACCCGGTTTTGTGAAGCGAAGGGGCTGTTTCCGCAGGTCATGCAATATGACGACCAGGAACGCTTTTTTGAAACGGCGCAGAAAGAGGCTCCAACCAATGCCGTCATTGCACTTTCCGGAGTGGCAGGACTGAATGCAGCGGAACATCTTCGCTCCTTATGCCCCGCGTGCCGGATGATCTGGTGCAGCGACTTGGATTTTTCCCTTCACGCCTTCCGGCTGCGGGCAGACTATTTCCTGCTGGAGCCGGTTTCCGAGGAAGCATTCCGGCGAGGACTGAATGTCTGGATTGAATAAACGGGCATCGAACCAAACCAAGACAACAAGCACAAAAATGGAGGATCAGCATTATACCGATTGAGTTCCGTTACGATTTGCGCATGACAAAAGAACTCATACCCCGGCAATTCCATGACCCGATCAATCAAATGATTGCCGCCGCCATCTTGAACAGAGTGCGTTTTGGAAATGAAGTCAGTATCCAGCAGTGCGTATCTTTTCACTTTGATCTGACCTCCCTCAATCCAAGCCGTACTCTTTTTTCAGTTGAGTAAGGTAGGCCACATCTTCTTTTTCTCTGGATTCCGTCAGATACTCATGCTGTCTGTTATACTCAACTTTCTCAAGGAGTGTGCCAAAAGATTCTGTTCCTTTGCCATCGAGCTGCCAGCGTTTTGCTTTACCTGTCAGCGATACTCTTTCCATTACGTCCGCAGAGCCTACCTCCAGCAGCTTTTCAGCCTGCTGATGAGATATGTTTCCGCTTTCAAACAAACGCAGTACAACTGCCTTATAGGGCATAGCAAACATATCCATAAGCATCAGGACAGAATCTACCGTAACCAAATCTTTATCAAGTCCGTACAGCAGAATCTGCTCGTGGAGCAGTTGATCCGGCATCAGAAGAAGCCCTGCAAAGGCGTTCGCTTCCAAGTCCTCCTGCGTTCTTCCTGTTTCATCACCTGTTGCCGAATCCAGCATAGAACCATTTTTTACATAGCTCTGGTCTGCATTTTCCACATAGCAGTAGATATGATACAGCTCATGCGCCGCAGCAAAGAACTGCTTACAAAGCGGAAGTGCTGTATTTACGCACACAAAAATCGTATCCTGCTTCAAAAAGGTCAATGCCCATAATTCATCATCATGGATCGGGTAACGAAGCATTTCCAGCGCGATTTCTTTCTTTCTGGCATAGTTCTGTATGACAGCAAAGATATTGTCCTTGATAACGGAATTGCCAACATACTCTGCAGAGAACTGCCTGACGATGGATTGGATTTCATCAAATTTCTTGTTTTGGCTTACAAAGAGGCTATCTTCCAGAACATTGTTCATCACTTATCCTCCCAGGGCTGCTCCATCTTTTTTCCATTCTCGCACACCCTAGTATGGAACAGAATCATATCGGACAGTTTATCCGCAAGCCGGATTCCCTTTCTTGCTTCCTCAGTTTTAACACGCCCCATAAACGCATGAATCACATTCGTGTCCATCGGCTTTTCCGGCATCTTCATCAGAGAATCCATCGACACATGAAGGTATTCAGAAATCTTATGAAGTTCAATCGCGTTGATTGCTCTTGCACCATTCATGATTTTGCTCATTGTCTGCTTGGAGACTCCAATTCCTTCTGCCAGATCAACTTGCTTTTTGTTTTCTTTTTTCAGTTCAGCCTGAATATTGTTTGCAATTATCATATTTACATCCAGCATATAATCGCCTCCTATTCTTGTACTTATATTATACGCTCTCTCGCTAAGAATATCAATCATTTGGAAACTATTTTTAATCTTCTCAATATTTTGTTTCAGTTTCAGCTACAAAATAAGGGGCTGTTGCAAAATAAAAACGCGATAGCAACTTGCACAAAGAAATAGCATAAAATTAGAAATCCGGAACTCTTTTTGAGCCGTTTTGGCCCTGAAAAGGTTCCGGATTTTGTGCATTATTTTTTCAGAGAGCTATTTTGCAACAGTCCCACAAATAGAACGATATTTTTGTTTTACAGCTGGCAGGCGGTATCGTAGCCGGTGCGGATGGCGTTGGAGATATCCGCAGCCTTGCCGGCGGCATCGCCAATGGAATACACCGGGATGCTGGCAGCTTCCAGCGCAGCAGCGTCAAATTCGTTGGAGCGTGCGCCCATAGCCAGCACGATGTAATCGCAGGGGATGGTCACCTCTGCGCCGTCCTTGTTCTCGCAGACGACGGCGTCCATGCGGAACTCCTTGACCTTGTGGCTGGGGTACTGCTCCACGCCGTAGGTCTTATAGTTTTCCAGCAGGGTGGGCAGAATGGTGGTGCTCTCGCCTGCGGCGATCTTGTCCATCATCTCGATAACGGACACCTTGCAGCCGCGGGCAGCCAGATACTCTGCGGTCTCGCAGCCCACCATGCCGCCGCCGATGACGGCAACCGTGCCGTACACCTGCTGCTCACCGGCCAGAACCTTCCATGCATCGGCCACGTTCACGCTGTCGATGCCGGGGATGCGGGGTGCGGCGCTGTGTGCGCCCACAGCGTTGATGACGGCCTCGAAACCGGCATCCTTCAGCTGCTCTGCGGTGCGGGTCTGACCCATGCACAGGTGCACACCGGCGCTGCAGACCGCGTGGATCAGGTCCTGTGCGGCGCGGCGCATCTCCTCCTTGCGGGGAGGTACGCAGGCAATGTTCAGCTGGCCGCCCAGAGTGGTGGTCTTTTCAAACAGGGTCACGTCATGGCCGCGCAGCGCTGCCACACGGGCGGCTTCCAGACCGGCAGGGCCGCCGCCGAGGACGGCGATCTTCTTTTTCTGCGCTGCGGGCTGGATGCTGCGGGTGTTCTCGTAGCCGTTCTCCGCGTTCAGCACGCAGGAGAGGAACTGACGGTTCTGGATGGCATCGGTGCAGCCCTTGTTGCAACTGATGCAGCGGCGGATATCGCAGGCCTTCCCGGCAGCGATCTTGGTGCCCCAGTCGGGGTCTGCCAGCAGCGGGCGACCCACGGCAACCATGTCGGCCATGCCGCTCTCGATGACACGCTCAGCCATTTCGGCATCCACGATACGACCCACGGCGCTGACCGGCACATTGACGGCCTTTTTGATGTCCCCGGCGATTTTGACGAAGAAGCCGTAGGGCTGTACGCCCATGGGAGGAATGGTGTCGGCCATGTTGCCGGTGTGGTTGGCCTGCGCAACGTGGAGCATATCCACGCCGTCCTCTACCAGCCACTGGGCAAACTGCACGGCGTCGGCTTCGTCAATGCCGCCCTTGCCGCGCTGCGGGGTGACGATGGACAGCTTGTAGTCGATGACCATATCCGGCACAGCCTTGCGGATGGCGCGGGTCAGCATGCGGGCAAAGCGGACGCGGTTCTCCAGACTGCCGCCGAACTTATCGGTGCGGTGGTTCATGCGGGTGGAGCACAGGCAGCCGTTCAGGCGGTCGCCGTGGATCTGGATGACGTCCACACCGGCCTTCTGTGCACGCACTGCGCAGGCGCACATCTTATCGATGATGGCCATCAGCATCTCCTCGCTGACCTCATCGGTGAAGAACATCATGTCGTGATGCAGGCGCTGACGCATCTCATCAAACTTTTTCTGCATAAACAGACTGTTGATGACGTCTACATCGTACTCCGGGTGGAAGAGCTGGACGCCCAGCTTGGTGCCGTAGGCGTGTACGCTGTCGGCCAGTGCCTTGAAGGCAGGGATCTGGCTGTCGTCAAACAGCTTGGGGGTGGGAGAAAAGCTGTTGATGGGTGCCACATCGCCCATAACGATGTAGCCCACGCCGCCCTTTGCCAGACGGGTGTAGAAGCCCATGTCCTGCTCGCTGATCATGCCGTTTTTCTCGTAGCCGGTGGTCAGCGGGGGGAACATGATGCGGTTTTTAAAGGTCTGTCCGCCCACCTCGATGGGCTGCAGAATTACGTTTTGCATATAAAAGCCTCCTTGCAGATATGCTTTGCTTTACAGATTTGCTTTGATGAATGCTGCGGTCTTTTCCTCCACGGCGGCACGGGCTGCCAGCGTGGAAAAGTTGTGGCCGCCGCCTGCAATGGTGTCCACATCGGGTGCGGTGTACACCTGTGCGTAACGGCTGCAGGTGCCCTCGTCCACCAGACGGTCATCATCGGCGCGCAGCAGCAGCACCGGGCCGTTGTAGCCCTTGGCCTCGGTAAAGGGGTCGGGGTGCTTGGCCATCTCGTAGTTAAAGGCCATCTTGTAGCACAGACCCTCCATGTCGGTGTAGTCCTTGCCGGTCTGCATAATGCCGTCGGCGCGCTGGGCGCAGCCGAACCACATCCCGGCGCCCGGGCACAGCAAAATCAGGCCGTGGGGCTGGATGACCGGTGCGCAGGAGGCGGCAATGTAGCCGCCCATGCTCTGGCCGGAGAGGAACAGCTTTTCGCTGTCCACATAGGACTGTTCAGCGGCCCATGCAAAGATATCCTGTGCATCGGTGTGCAAGCCGTCAAAGCTCATATCCTCGAACTCGCCGTCGCTCTCGCCGTTTCCGTAGAAATCGAACCGGGCGCTGCCGATGCCCTGCGCTGCCAGAGCGCGGGACAGATGGGTGTACATGGACTTGTAGCCGCTGCAGCTGCCGGCAAAGCCGTGCAGATGCACCACAAAGGGTACCTTGCCCTCGGTGTCGGGCAGGGTCACGATGCCGCGCAGGGTGTGGCCATTGCGGTTTTTAAACTGAACCTGTAAGATCTTCATGGTTTACTTGCTCTCCTTTGCGGCGCGGCGAGCCTTCAGCTCGGTCAGCATCTCAGCAGTCTTCTGCTTGGTCAGGGGGTAGACGAAAAACAGGATGGCAACTGCAATGCCGTAGCCCAGGAAGTAGATGCCGGTGTAGCTCTTCCAAATGGCGTTCACAACGCCTGCGGTTTGCACAGCGCCTGCGGTAACGTTGTAGCCGATGGCACCCAGCACAAAGCTGGACAGGCTGCCGGAAATGGCGCTTGCAAGCTTGCGGAAGAAGGAGTAGGTGGAGTAAACGATGCCCTCGTTGCGCTCGCCGGTCTGCAGCTCGTGGTAGTCGATGGCGTCGTTGACCATAGCCCAGATCAGCACCTGCATGCCGGAAGCGCCCAGATAGCAGATACCGTTGATGACGATGAAGGCCACAGGGTTGTGGACGGGGAAGAAGAACAGGATGCCGAACACGATGGCGGCAAAGCCAGCGCCCATGCAGCACCACTCCTTCTTGCCGAACTTGTTGGCCAGAGGCTGGGTGATGGCAAAGGACAGCACAGCGTACAGCACGCTCAGCATACCGGAGACAGCCTGAATTTTAACGTTGCCGAAGAAGTCCTTATACAGGTAGGTGTTCAGACCGTTGACCACGGAAGCACCGATCATGCCGGTCAGGCTGAAGAACATAACGCCCAGCAGAGCCTTATTGTGAGAGATCTCCTTGAGCACATGCAGGTAGTTCAGCTTTTCGCCCTGCGGACGCTCGGGCACTTCCACGCGCTCCTTGCACCATACGCAGGTGATCTGCAGGCACAGCAGACCCAGCATAGCGCAGATGCAGGCCAGCATCAGGAAGCGGCCAGCCACGGGCTGGTTGTCCACATACAGGAACAGGGGGCCGACCATGACCATAACGGTCATGAAGATGGTGCCGCCAAGGCTGCGGTAGCGGGACAGTGCGGTGCGCTGGCTGACATCATCGGTCATCACGCTGGACAGAGTACCGAAGGGCACGTTGACGCAGGTGTACAGCGCCTCGTACAGAACGTAGGTGACGAACATGTAGGCCAGACGCAGGCCGTAGTTGATATTGCCTACATTGACAAAGCCAAGTATGCACAGCACTGCCATGGGGAAGGAGAAGGCGCGGATCCACGGGATGAACTTGCCGCCCTTGGTGGCCTTGCGGGAGTCCACCAAGGCACCGATGATGGGGTCATTCACGGCGTCCCAGATCTTGGTGATCAGCAGCAGGATACCCACGTGGAAGGGGTTGACCTGCAGGATCAGGGTGTAGAAGATCGACAGATACATGGCGCGGTACTGCTCGGTGAAGCAGCAGCCCAGATCGCCCAGCGTATAGCCGATCTTGTCCTTCATGGAGAAGGGTCGGATGGTCTTTTTCTGGTCCATTGTGTTTTATCCTCCTTAAAAACAGTGAAACCACGAGACTTTTCGCACAAGTCTCTTTTCTACGTTTGCATTATACGTTAATTTTTCATCAATACATATCCAAAAAATAATTGAAAACTATCGCAAATTGATGTATTATGCAATTATAACAGTTGTATTTTTCTGTTGTGTACAACAATTTGTTATATATGACAGTTTTATGGAGGACTTTTTGGTGAATTATACAGCCAAGTGTTATCTTTTTGAGCAGAGCGCCGTCCGGGAATTTTATTCCGGCGCGTATTATGATTTGTTTCTGGTCATGCGGGGCAGCGGTGTGTTCCGGTGCAGCGAGGTGGTGCTGCCCGCACAGCAGCAGAATCTCATCATCTTCAAGCCCGATCAGGGCGGCAGACTGGAATACGCCGGTGCTTACGGCCCGCTGGAACTTATTCGGGTGCAGCTGTCCCCCCAGACGCTGGCGCAGCTTTCGGACGCAGATACCGACCTTGAAAAAAGCTTCAACGTGGTGCCCTCCCGGCAGGTGGCTGTGCGCCCGGACAGCCAGATCTATATGCTGCTGAAAAACCTTGCCCGGAAGCTGCTGATGCTCCCGCAGGAGCGCACCCAGTTCGGTGCAGCGGTGTTCGAGCACGGTATTTTGCAAATGTTTGTGGTGCTGGCGCTGCGTGCCTGCATCCATGCGGAGTTCCACACCGCATCAGTCAGCCGCCACTACCTGATGCTGGACGAGGTGTTTTTGTTTATTCAGGCGCACCTTACCGAGGAACTGACGCTGGAGCGGCTGGAAAAGGAGTTTTTCGTCTCCCGGGAACATATTGCCCGGGAATTCAAACGCCAGACCGGGCAGACGGTGCACCGCTATATCGTAAAGGCGCGGTTAGACCGCTGCTGCACCCTCATCGAGCAGGGGCTGCCCATCACCGAGGTGTACAAGACCAGCGGCTTTGGCGGTTACAACCACTTTTTCCGCGCCTTTAAAAAGGAGTACGGCATGACCCCCAAGGAGTACTTCCACACCACCCGGCAGGACGCCCGGGGATAAATCATAGATGCTGTTGCAAAATAGCCCCCACGAAAAAATGAGATAGACTTCCCCAAAAGGGGTTGCCTATCTCATTTTTTGTTGTAAGCTGAGGTTGTGAAAAAGCAACTACAACAAGAATAGTATACAGGAAAGGGCGGCATATATCAACAGCTGACCCTTCCAATAAGCGAAAATATTTTATAGCAATTTTCAATAATACAGCAGAGAGTACTTTAACTTTTGAGAAAAAGTGATATAACAGAGACAAAGAAGGTGAGTGCTATGCTGCACAACGAAGCTCGAAAGTTGATTTTGGAAGGATACGATAAGGGCATCAGCGTAAAGGAACTGGCAAAGTGCTTTTCTGTAAACACCTGTTCGATCTATCGTTTGCTGAAACGTCGAAACGAAACGGGCAGCTACGAAACTCAGACGAATCTCCGTGGAAAGAAGATGCGCTCTGCATTCGTTTGGAACTCATGCGTATTGCCTATCTTGAAAACGGAGTCAAGACTCCCAGTTTGCCAATCTTGGTTGATCTCGCCAATGCTCTACATATTTCTGTCGATGTGCTACTGGTTGACAGCCTCGATTATTCTCTTTCTTCCTCTGATTCCAATTTACATCGTCTCTTATTAGACTGCGATGAAACTGAACAGACTGTCATTATTCGCATGGCAGAAGAGTTAAAGGCCACTCTTGTCAGCCTTGGAATTTAACACCCATCAGTATTTAAATCACTAAATAAAAATAGCCCGTATAAGCTGCAGACGCACCCTCGAATCCTCCTGGGTGCCGTCTGGGGCTTATGCGGGCTTCGCTTTATAACTCTTTTTCTGCGTTTTAACTTATTTTAAGTTATAATACAAAATTCAAGTTAAGATTTGCTGTGAATCACTTTTTCTTTACCATGCAGCGTTTTTTAAAGAACGAAATACCGTAGCAAAGAATCTGATCGTAATCATCCTCATACTCCTTTGCATACATCCGATCATCAATTTGCTGCAAGGCTGTATCGCATTCACTTTCCAGATTTTCCAAAACCCTCGTGTACTTTGCTTCAAAGATTGCAACGCGGGCATTGATGGAATCGTAAACGACCACATCACTTCGGCCTTCTCCATGTTCCTTATTGGAATCCACCATATATCCAGCACCTGTGAAGATACCTGCAAGGAAAGCGTGATAGAAGTCTTCCCGATAGTCATGGTAACTGATGGTTCGCCGGAGCAAGGCATTCATTTCTTTAGTAATGCCTTCGCTGTCACCGTTCCAGACTGCATCAAACAAAGCATTCCGATTCCACTTTTTCGTACTGTCATCAAACCATTTGATGACTGTTGTTTCAAAAATCTCTTTGATTTCTGCATTCGGAATCATAAGGGCAACCATGCCATCCGGCAACTCACCCTTATAATCTTCTTCACGCGCCTTGGTCAAGTACCCTGTCAGATACAGCGTACTCCAGAGATTATCTTCTGAGGAATGCAGGTAGTCATAGGTCAGGTTTTCATCCACACGCTGAACAATGTAGCCGCCAGCCATCAGGGTTTCAAGTTTATTTGTGATTGTACTCCCCGCATAGTCAATAAAGGAACGGATGATTGCATTATCACTGGTGTTCTTCCAGTAACTGATAGGCTTGGCCTTCGGATTGCGCTGTAGTTCCAGCATGTAATTCATTACGTCCCATGGGCAGTAAACATCAAAATCGCCGAAATGATAGCCATCATACCATTTTTTGATATTCTCAGCCTGCTCTGTCAGGTCGGCATCCTTTAGCAACTGGTCAACCTCACTCTGTACAAATCCGAAATACTCGTTCAGACGAGAATTTGTAATAGTATCCGATACAAAATTGTTGGTTCCTGTAAAGATGCTCTCTTTCGCAATCTTTAAGCAACCCGTAACAACTGCGAATTGAAGTGCTTGATTGTCTTTTAGGGCCTGCATTAAGCCTTTCATAACATCGAGCATTTCAGTATAGTAACCGTTATTGTTTGCTTTCGCTACAGGAACATCATACTCATCTATAAGAAGAATTACTTTTTTGTTGTAATGCTTATTTAGCAGCAATGTTAAAAACTGAATCGAGCGCAGCACATCCGTCTTTTCCGCTTTTCGATCACTTATCTGCTGAAAAAGAAATTTTTCTTGTTTGCTTATCACCTGACTATCCAACAAATACGTGTGATTCTGATACAGAAGAGCAATTTCATAGACAAGCTGCTGATATGCATCCATAAAATTCAGACCATCTATCTGCCGGAATGAAATAGAGATTGTCGGATACTGGTTCATCCACGCATCACATAATGCCTGATGCTCTGCAATTTCTAGCCCTTCAAACAGTTTTCTGCTGTTCTTTCGGATGTCGAAGAAGTTTTCCAGCATACTCATGCCCAATGTCTTACCGAATCGTCTGGGGCGAGTAATAAGCGTCACTTTCGTTCCGGTTCTACTGAGCAGTTCGCCAATCAGTCCCGATTTATCAATATAGTAATACCCACTTTTACGAATTTCTTCAAAATCCGAAACTCCAACGGGAATATTCATTTCTTTCATCTCTGCTGTCCCTTTCACGTAGCCATGCACAGACTTTTCGTTGCTTCTATGATACCATGAATCTCGTGTTCTTACAAGAAAAACTCTAATTGCCGCGTTAGTTTTGCCTACGGCTCATTCTGCATGGTCTGCCAGCACATCTTCAAATGTAAAATGGATTTTCACGCTCTCATTGTTGAAAACCTCAGTGCGGTCAATAAAGGTTTCCACCACATTCTGTGATAAGTGCATCACATCGCCTGCTTCTTCCACCGTATTCATCACAGCTCGTAAATTATCTGTATCCTTCTTCACAGGCTGGAAAATTTGATTTTTCTCGGTGTGCAGCCGTTGGATCTGCTCCATTCTTTCATCTTCCTGCGCTCTGTAGGCATCTCTCTGCCGGATGAATTCTTCCTTGCTCATGTTTCCGTCGGCATACTGCTCATATAGTGCAACACGCTGTTCTACAATTTCTGCCTTTTCTGCGCTCAGCTTTTCTTCCTGCCGTTCCAGTGCGGAAAAGCAGATCAACGCTTTGCGTTCCCGTTCGTGCAGGATCTCCAGTACATGCTCCGCCTGCTTTATACTTGACCATCATCTGCTCAGAAATCTTCCAATACTTCCGAATTGGTGCAGACCATTTAGCTCGCATCCACTCATGTCCGCCCGATGTCAAGTCTTGGACAACTTTTTTCACAAATAAATTTGAAAAAGCGCAAAAAAATAAGCCCCACAAGGCTTTCAATCGGTTTTGTGAACCAATTTGAGCCTTGTGGGGCTTATCTGCTCTATATAGTATTTGTCTTATACTGCCTGCAACGGCGTGTCATCCATTACTCTCTTGAACTGCTCTACGCTCATATTAGCATCCTCGGCAGCCTGCTCGATTGTAATGCGGCCTTTTCTCACCTGCTTCACAAGCATCCTGAGTTCGCCTCGTTCTTCGCTTTCGTTCATCATTTCCTCAACAGCTTTGCACACATCAATCACCTCCGCGCCCTCTGGAATATCCAGCGGTGTATTCGTAACTGCTTTAATAACCCTCGCCGCGTTTGCTTCTATCAGCATACGCGGATTATCAGTCAAAAATTCAGATAAGCGTTTCTTATCTTTGGAATACTTAATATACCCAATTACCTCTCTCAGACTTGAAGAGAATCTTTTCAAGTCCTCCGCGCTCAGCTTTGCAGGGTCGATCAGATGAATCTGATAGTCCTGCACAAAGTTCAGAAGATTCTTATTTTTAACCGCCATCATCTCATGGAGTGACAACGGCCCATCCCATTCATTTGCGCCAAAGTGAAGCACAAGCGTGATAACAGGCGTAATCTTATCTTCCTTGTAGAATCCAGAAAGATATTCACCACGGCTATGCCCTTTTGAATCCCCCTCACTTGCGCGATGCTTGGCTGCAATATCAGCCACCTGTTTGCCGTACTGGAGAGCATCATAAATGATGTTTCTAACGGGCATTGCATAATGAATGTCAGTCTGATTTTCGATTCCCAGTAAAATGTATGCAGCCTCATCATCCTGTTTAATGATTGCTGATTTCAGCACATCACGGTATTTCTGAACTGCTTCTTCTGGCTGCTTTCCCTCTTCATCCTGTGATCCAAACGGTAATGCAATCTCCGTAGTATCCAGTTCTTGCAGTTGTTTAGGGTCTACAACCGCCTCACCGCCATAGATCAAGTAATTAAACGCATCTGCAAACACAGAATTATCTTTCATATAGGCTTTAGTCACGGTATCAGCTAATCCCATTGGCTTACACCTCCTTGTCGTAGTCAATAGTAGCTTTGTCCGCCATTCTAATTCTATCTTACCATAAACTGCCCATCATATCAAGCTGTGCAACTCCCTCAAAGTCCTTAAATTTTTACGAACAGTTGTCCATAATATAACATTGTTGCTGATGTTATATCATGGGCAACCGCTTGATGCCGCTCCCCTGCCGTGCTATACTTACCCTATACAAAATCATCAAGAGGGAGTGCATTGCCATGAACAAAAGACTTGTCGCTTACTTTTCTGCCAGCGGTGTCACCGCAAAAGTTGCCGAAAATCTGGCGGATGCCATCGGTGCAGACATTTTTGAGATTCAGCCGGAAGTGCCATACACCAAGGCCGATCTGAATTGGATGGACAAGAAGGCTCGCACTACCATCGAAATGAGCGACCCAACCTCTCGCCCTGCCATCGCTGCCAAACGTGATAACATAGACGAGTATGACACCATCTTTGTCGGCTTCCCTATCTGGTGGTATGTTGCTCCGACCATCGTCAATACATTTTTAGAGAGCTACAACTTAAAAGGTAAGACCATCATCCCCTTTGCCACCTCCGGCGGCAGCGGCATGGGTAAGACCAATGAAAAACTTGCGCCGAGCTGCCCTGGGGCAAAACTGCTGCACGGTAAGGTGTTCAACTCCTATTCCAGCAAAGCCGACTTGTCTGCATGGGTAGAAACGCTGAGCCTGTAACTTTCACATTCCTGCGGAATGAAACGCCCTCATAGCTGAGAAGATTTACGAATCCTCTCAACTATGAGGGCGTTGTTTTTTATTCATGCAGTTCCAAGGGCAGGCCATCCGGGTCAAAGAAAAAGGTCATTTTCTTTTTGGTGTAGCTGTCTAATCGAATCGGTTCACATTCAATTCCCATCTGCGCAAGTTCTTCCACGGTAGCTTCCACATTCTCCACCCGGAACGCCAGATGCCGCAGACCGCAGGCTTCCGGCCTGTTTACACGTTTGGGTGGGTTCGGCTCTGCAAAAATTTCCAGTTCAATCGCATCGGCTCCATCACCGACACACAAATCCAGTTTCCAGTCATTCCGCTCCTTGCGGAAGTTTTCTCTTACAACTGCAAAGCCCAGTTTGTTCACATAAAAATCTTTCGACTTTTCATAGTCAGAAACGATAATCGCCACATGATGAATCGCCGCCAATTTCACTATCTGTACGCCTCCCTATTTTATATGTACCATGCCTGCCGAAGCATTACTGCCGCCAGTTCCAGAAGCACGATCACGCTGCCGACCACCTGCGGTATCATAAAAATCACGAATCCACCAATCAGCATTTGAAGTGCTTCCATCCCCTGTGATTGCTGCATCAGGAACGAAAGCATCGCCGTTACCAATAGCACACTGCCCAGCAGATAGAAAAACCATGCCGAACAGTGATGCAGAAATACCACAAACCATTTTGCCAGCCACACAGCAAGAATCAGCGGCAGGGTTATCATCACCAGCACCAATTTTAACAGCCATCGAATCGCTTTCATAATGTCCTCTTTCCGGCCGTTTTGTTGCCCATATTATAACACACTCTTTGATGTTACAACATGGACAACTCAGCCTTTTCAAACTTTAACCTGTGTGTAACGCTTTTACAGCATCCTGAATGCTCTGCTCATATTTGAACCGTACCACAATGCGCCCGCCATCATATACAAAGACATTCTCAATGAACGCCGACACCATACTTGCCGTAAGCCGCGTTCCATTCAAAAAGTTTTCTGCCTGCTCTGCCGCTGCGCGCACAGTTCCCGGCACAACGCTCTTGGTGGATTCTTCCACTTTGGATTGTTCAATTTGCTCTTGTACCTCTGAAATTCGTCTATCACACTCCTGCTTTTTCTGCTTGTAAGTATCCAGTAAGAGCGTTCCTGCTGCATATTCCTCATACATCCGCATCTTCTCCCCTTTCAGATTTTTAAGTTCCTGCTCCATCAGAGTTTTGCGGCGACTTGCCTTTTTGTGGGCTTCCTTCAATCCTTGTTCTTCCTTTTGAATATCTCCATAGAGGACATCAAGCAGGGAGAGTTCCTTTTTAAGTGCTTGAAAAACCGCATTTTCAATGTCACTGACCTGAAAGACTTCGGATGTACATTGAGTTTGCCCCACAAGTTCCAGTCCTTCTCTGCACCAGAATGTTGGAACAGCCTGTTTGAAATTGTGCGCCATCACTCGCCTGCAATTTCCGCAGCGGACTTTTCCTTTCAGTGGGAAGTCCACACCGCCCATCAACACTTTATGGCTGTTGCTCTTTATGACAAGCTGCGCCTTTTCAAATTCTTCCCTGCCGACGATTGCTTCATGGGTTCCCTCTGTAATAAACTGCTGTCCTTTGGGGACTGTTCGGACAATGCTTTTGCCAGAAATCAGAGTTTTGGTTTTGCCCAAAACCATCGCCCCGGTGTACACATACGCCGTGAGGATTTTCCAAACGCGAGAACTGTCCCACAGAATCACTGGGGCAATGGTATAGGTCGTTTCTTTGCCATACGCCTTATTTTCTTTGTTATATACGCTCGGCACAGGAACATTTTCGTCATTGAGCATCATCGCTATCTCTCGCGTTCCCAATCCTAAAATCGCAAGATCAAAAATGCGCCGCACGATTTTTGCTGCTGGCGGGTCAACGATAAATGCGCCCTTTTTGTCCGGGTCAAACTGATAGCCGAACGGTGCAGCAGATGCCGTTGTGATGCCTTTACGCCACTTGACCTGATTGGCAGTCCGCAGTTTCTTTCCTGCATCCCGGCAGTACATGGTATTTACCAGATTACTGACAATCACATCCATGCCCAGCGTTGTACCTTTATAATTATTGCTGTCATAGTTATCATTGATGGCAATGAGCCGGACACCCAGCAGGGGAAAAATCTGCTCCATGTACTCACCCACACCGATATAATCACGGCCAAAACGGGAAAGATCTTTCACGATGATGGTATCAATCTTGCCATTGCGTACACCATCCATCATCTGCTGGAATCCAGGTCTGTCAAAATTGCTGCCTGTGTAGCCATCATCTACAAAATCCATCACAGGCACATTTTGCAGACTTTCTTTGCAGGAGATATACCGTTGGATTAGTTCTTTCTGGTTCTCAATGCTGTTGCTCTTATCCTTGCCATCTTTGCCCAAATCGCCATCAGCCCTTGAAATGCGCTGATACGCTGCAATCATGTTTCTGCACTCTCCTTTCCAAGTTCTGTAAACACATCCCGAAATCCGAAAACAATCCGAATCCGCTTGTCCGCACTCACTTCGATTTTCTGCACAAGGGATTTTACCAACTGAATGTCAAATTCAAAGTTGTCCAGATGTTCTTCCAAATGAGAAGTCATATTCAGGTATTCTTCAATTTGCTGTTCTACCTGAACTTTTTTGTTCTCCGCTTCCTGCAGCGCGGCTCGCAGGCCATCATATTGTCTGGAATAATCTTCCCGAATCAGTTGGTAATCTTCGGAATCCACCACACCAGCCACATAGTCCGCATAAAGCTGTTCCCGTTTCTTTGCCATCTGACTGACTTTATCGGTCAGGCTCATTATTTCGCCCTTTGCGCGGTAGACAGGATTTTGCACATCTTCAATTTTTCGCAGTTCTTCTACCACCTTGCGTCTATCACTAAGTTGTGTAATAAACAGGTGCAGCTGATCCATTATCAAGGCTTTCAGCAACTTTTCTGTAATCTGGTGGCCGATGCACTTATCGTCGGCCTGCCGCGCCTTGCAGATGTAATAGCAGACCTTTTTACTTTCTTCCGCTCCATGCGGCAGTCGTTCAAACTCCATCGGTCTGCCACAGTCTGCACAAAACACCATTCCTGCAAGGTCATTCTGATATTCTGTCCGAATCTGCTCCGACTTTGCTCTTACGGTATGGAATACCGCTCGATTCTTGTCCAAGATTTTTTGCACCTTTTCAAAATCATCCCTTGCGATGATGGCCGGATGTGTGTTCTTTGCCACATACCACTGTTCTTTCGGAAGGTCGCGCTTGTCTTGTCCTGCGAATAACTTCTGTGTACTTTTATTGTTGATGGTATCGCCCACATAGGTTTGATTTTCCAAGATGTGCCGGATCGTGGTTACGCCCCACTTTTTACAGGTAAGTACTTCTTTTCCCTCAACCATTTTTCTATGCCACTCCCGTGGAGTCGGAACCTGCAGCAATGTCATTCGTCGAGCAATTTCAAAAATAGGTACACCCATCAGTTCCCACTGGAAAATCAACTGCACATAAAATGCAGCTTCCGGGTCAATTTCATTACGCTTTGTCACGGGGTTCCGAATATAGCCATACGGAGCATCGTTTCCGACTGCATAGCCTGCTTCTTTCTTACGCTGCAAAGAAGTCCATATCTTTTTGGATATGTCTTTCGCGTACATTGCGTTGACCATATTCCGAATCGGGAGAGCCAGACTTTCCATGTCCTCTTTGCGCGTACTGTCAAAATTATCTGTAACAGCAATCAATCGAATCCCCAAAAATGGGAACACCGTTTCGATATAGTATCCTGCTTCCAGATAGTTGCGACCAAAGCGCGAGAGGTCCTTCACCACAATGCACTTGATTTTCTTCTGCCGCACATCGTTCATCAGGCGGGTAAATGCAGGCCGCTTAAAATTCGTTCCCGTAAAACCATTGTCGAAGTAGGTGTCCACATAACTCAGTTCACTGCTGCGATTGATATAATCCTGCACCAGCGCGATCTGCGTTTCCATGCTTTCTTCTTTTTCTTCATCCTCAACAGAAAGCCGCCCATAGATTGCTGCTGGTATTTTTGCTTCTTCCAGCTCCGGCAGCAGCACGGAAGCTGCCGCCTGTTCCGGCTGCGGGAGATTCTTTCTACTCTTTCGTGCCATCGTCTGTTTCCTCCATCTCTATCCGACCAAGCATCTGCTTCCATTCATACGTTTTCATTGTCAAGCCGATTTCTGCCTGTCCATCACCCAGTAATGTAACCGTGACCTGCTCGATATACTTTTTCACAAAACTGCGGTCAAGTTCCTCCGGGGCCTTATACTGTGCCATCTGCTGAATCCATGGATTGCGCAGGCTCAATGCCCGTTCCCATACCAGCGTATCCTCCATAATTGCTGTAAGCTGTTCATTCAATTTCCGATGCGCTTCTTCATAGTCCATCAGTTCCGCATGGTACTGTTCTTCGGTGATTTCATTTGCCATATAACTTTCATACAGCGGCACACGGCGAAACTGTTCCATATTCAGTTCAGCCAGAACGGACTTCATCTGCACAGACCTCTCGGCCCGGACGACCTCAATCGCTTTCTTGCCTGCTCCCTGCTGAATCGCCGCAGCCAGCTTTTCTTCTTCCAGATGTTCCAGTTCCAGAGCATCCATCACATTTTTATAAATGGTAGCTGCCGGAACTTTCAGATTCTTTCCGTTTTCCTTGTGTGCGCGGCAGTAACGGCAATAGAAAAGTTCCTCCCCTGTTTTCTTATCCTTGTGCCAGCAAAGTGCGCGTCCACAGGTACAGACAATGTGCTTTGCCAGCGGATTCGGCTTTTTGTAGCTTTTCCGAATGGAGATTTTGTTTTCGCCCTCGCGCAGATTGCACGGGAACGCATGAAACTGTTCTTTGGTTATGTATGGTTCATGGCAGTTTTCTGCAATGATCTGGCGGCTTCCATTTGCCGCCGCACCCATATAAGTCGGGTTTCGGAATAAACACCTTAGCATATCCGTTGTCCATTGGTCTGGTTCCTCATCATAAGGTTTTCCCAAAATTCTCTTTTTGTGCTTCATGGGGGGTTCCACGCCCTGCTCATTTAACCACTTTGCAATATCACGCATTTTTCGACCGGACGCATATCTGGAAAAAGCCTCGCTCAAATAAGGAGCCACTTCTTCATCCTTTATCATGTTGCTTTCGCCATTCCTGCGGATGTAACCAAACGGAACAGAGTTTGTCAGCCGGAATCCTGCGCCCTGTTTCTTTCTCCACGCAAACATGATTTCCGCGTGCATCTCACAGCGTTTTGCTTCAAAATAGTCCTCGACTTCTTTTCGGCTGACGGCTCTGGTATCCAAACCCTCCTCCAGCACGATCAGGTCGATGCCCGTTGCATAGAGCGTTTCCTTGATTGCCTGCCGTACCGCCGGGAAATCCGGCCCACAGTAATACATGGATGCCACAATAATGCAATCAAATTTTCGCTCTACGCCATCATTGGTCATTTGGTCGAACGCGGCGCGCGCCTTTTCATCGTTCTTGCGGTCAGAATACTTTTTCTGCAAATCCAGCTCTTTATGTTCCGCCAGATATGCCGCAATGCGCTGATTCTGCTCGGCAATCGTCAGTTTACTTTGATGGTTCTTCCAAGGAAGTGTCCGGGTATAGCTTACACACTTCATACTGCACTTTCCTCCGTTTCTGCTGCCGGAACACTACTGCAATATTCCAGCACATTGCGAATTTCCTGATCGAACCGATACTGGATATGAATGTGTTCCTTATCATAGACGGTGATGCTCTCTACCAGTTCCACCAGAACGCGGCGGTTCAGACTTGTCAGGTTTTGGTAGGACTTGAAATCTTCAATCCACGGCAGATGTTCCACATCCAGATTGTTCAGACAATCCCTCTGGCGGTTCATTTCTGCTTTGGCCTTACGGATAGCTTCAACCTTTTCATTAAAGGAATGGCTGAACTCCTTATACTCTTCCTTGCTGACAATACCGCTGCTCATATCCTCATAAAGCTGGCGACGCAAGGTCTGGTATTTCTGTTCTTCCTGCTCCAACATTTTCAGATGTTCTTCCACAGATTTCAGTCTGCGTTCATTCTTGGGAATCTCATTGATTTCATCCAGACGATGTTCCAGTCCACTGATCTGCCGGATCTTTCCCTGCAATGCGGCCAGCACCACCTCTTCCAACTTACTTTCGCTGATAAGATGCGAGGAACAGCCCAGACCGTTGTGGTTTGTGACGCAGTGCAGATAAATATATTTCTTTCCGTTTTTTGATACGGTACGCCGCACCATGTTCTGTCCACAGCCGCCGCAGCGAACGATGCCCGAAAATAGATTTACAGTCTGCTGGCCTTTCGATGCGCAGGTGTCCAGCTTCAAAACTTCCTGCACCGTATCGAACAGCTTTTGCGGAATGATTGCTTCGTGCATATTGGGAACTCTGATCCAGCCGGATTCTTCCACATCCCGAATTTTCTTGATTTTGTAATTGATTTTCTGCCGTCGGCCCTGCACCATCGTCCCGGTGTAGACTTCATTTTTCAGAATCCGAAGTACCTGAATTGCCTGCCACTTCGCATGAGTGCCAGCTTTGAAGCCACTGTGATAGTTCAGACCGCACAGCCGTTTGTACTCGCTGGGGGCCAGCACATTCTCGCTGTTCAGCTGTTCGGCAATCGCCTGTGCGCTCATACCTTCCAGTTTTCTGCGGTAGATAGAACGAACAACATCTGCCGCATAATCGTCTACCACCAGACGGTTTTTATTCCGTTCGTCTTTGCAATAACCATAGATAGCATAGCCGCCGATGAACTCTCCTTTGCGCCGTTTCATGTCCAACTGACTGCGCACCTTAATGGAAATATCCCGGCAGTAGGAATCATTCAGTAGATTCTTGAACGGAACCACAATGTTGTCCGAATCGTTGCTCTCGGCGTTGGCGTTATCATAGTTGTCATTGATGGCGATGAACCGAATCCCCATCATCGGGAAAATCTGTTCCAGATATTTTCCCATCTCGATGTAATTACGACCAAGGCGGGATAAGTCCTTGACGATGATGCAGTTGATTTTGCCGGATTTAATATCCTCCATCATCCGCTTAAAGCCCGGACGTTCAAAGTTGGTTCCCGTATAGCCATCGTCAGCATATTCTTCGACCAAATGCAGTCCTGGCCATTCTGCTGCAAAATCCCGAATCAGTTCTCTCTGATTGCCGATGCTGTTGCTCTCGGCCTTGTCACCATCCTCGATGGACAATCTCAGATAGGCCGCTGCCCGTATGTCTTTATTCTTTTCCTTGTAAAAAAACAAAGCCATTAAACCTCCTGTCTCCACGCAAATTGCATGGTAAAATCCAGAAAGTTAATGGCTTTTGATTGCACTATTCACTTAACCCGTCTGTATTTTACCAAGCTGTGACACTAAAATCAAGCTGCTGCGCACATTTTTCAAAATTTCTTTTTCAGTGCTTTCCCATACTCTGCAGCAGGCAATCCCACAGTTCGCTGCCCTCTGGCCGGAACGATTCATATACGGTGATGCCCTTGATGATGGCTTTTCTGTGATGCACAGGCTCCGTATGTTCCTGTTTAGGCTTTTCATCAAAACGCTCTTTCTGCTTCATGAAATCAATCCTCCCTTTACTAATAGGAATCCAGAAGGGCATTTTGGAATACAATTTTTGAAAAAATTTCAAAAAAATTTGAAAAGTGTATTCCAAATCGGGGCTGCGGATTCCTATTTATAGAAGGACTTCTTTTGATAGGTCTGCAGCATACGGTAAAAGACAGGTCTTTTTCTGTCTTAGAGCAAGATTCGCCTATGGTAACTCAAAACTCACTTTCGTGATTTTTCGTTCTTGGCAATCTTGATGGGGATTCCGTTCCCCATTCCCACGGTACGCACAAAATCTCGGATTTTGGCTATCTGGCTCCACATGAATGTGTTCGCAACCGAACGCCTACGGCTTATCGGGAATTGCTTCGCAACTATAAAATGCAGGAGGATCACACTATGGCTCGGCCAAAAAAAGACGAAAGTATCAGACGGACTAAGAATGTAATGGTTCGTTTTACCGATGTGGAGTACGCACTGGTTTCATGTTCTGCTGAACAGGCTGGCTATCCCGTTGCCGTTTATGTAAGGAAACAGGCCATAACCGAAAAACTTCACGTTCATTACAACATCGTTGCCGACATTGCAGAACTGCGAGATTTTGCAAGACAGCTTTCCCATATCGGAAATAACCTGAACCAAATTGCAGCCTTTTTCAACAGCGGCGGCATCCAATCTCGTGCCATGCTGGAAGAAATCAATCGTTGCATGACCGACCTTCGCGCCATGCGGAAAGAAATTGCAGGACTGGCAGGTGATTATCGTGGCAATCTTAAAACACGTCGCGGGTAAAAGTGCAGACTATGGCGCGGCACTCGACTATTTGAAATATGAGCATGACGAAGTTCTGAAGAAACCCCTGCTGGATGCAAACGGGAACTGGGTACTCCGCCGAGATATTCTTCTGGAGGGCATAAACTGTGAGCCGGAACTTTTTGATGTGGAGTGCGAAATGCTTAATGCGCAGTACCACAAGAATCAAAATTACAATGAAATCAAGACGCACCACTACCTCATCAGCTTCGATCCTGCCGACAAAGACGAGTGTGGACTGACTGGTGAACAGGCGCAGGCCATCGGCATGGAATATGTAAAAGCCAACTTTCCGGGGCATCAGGCGTTGGTCTGCACCCACCTGGACGGTCACAACGGCAGCGGCAATATCCATGTGCATATCGTAATCAACAGTCTGCGAAAGCTGGATGTTCCGCAGCATCCCTTTATGGAACGGCTCATCGACTGTAAGGCGGGCTACAAACACCATCTGACGAAAGATTACCTAAAGCATTTACAGCAATCTCTTATGAATATCTGCTTGAGGGAAAATCTCAATCAGGTCGATTTGCTTTCCCCGTCTGTCAACAAAATTACACAGCAGGAGTATTATGCTAAACAGCGTGGGCAGATCAATCTGGACAAGTTGAACGCTGAGCTTATTACAGAGGGTTTCACTCCCATGAAAACCAAATTTCAAACGGAGAAAGATAAACTGCGCGATGCCATTACTGCTGCGGCGAAGAAAGCAAAATCTTTTGAAGAATTCTGCCGCCTGCTCCAAACCGAATCTAACATTTTGGTAAAAGACCACCGTGGTCGATTTAGTTACCTTCTCCCGGACAGAGAAAAACACATCTCTGCCAGAACGCTGGGAACCAGTTTTGACCGTGAACATCTTCTGACGCTTTTTGAAAGTAACGCGATCACCGCTGCAAAAGAAAAACAGCAATGGAGTGTTGCTGACCCCATTGCCGTTCTCTATATCAAGTCCAATCTTCGTCTGGTAGTGAATTTGCAGGACTGCGTAAAAGCCCAGCAAAGTCGCGCCTATGCTCAGAAAGTCAAAATTTCCAATTTGCAGCAGATGGCAAATACCATCGTCTATGTACAGCAGCACGGCTACGACAGCTACGATGATTTGAAAAAAGCGCGCGATGAATTATCTGCCAAAATGTCAGATGCCCGCAACACCGCCAAATCTACCGATGCCGACTTAAAGCTGCTGAATGAGAAGATTCACTATCTGGGGCAGTATCTTTCCACAAAGGCTACATACAAAGAATTTTTGCAGGCGGGCAACAAGAAGATGTACCGTTCTGCACATCAGGATGAAATTGCCAGATACGAAGAAGCCGTTCAATTCTTGAAACGCAATTCCACGAATGGCACAATTCCCACGATGAAAAATTTACGAGCAGAAAAGGAAAAGTTGCTTTCTGCTCGAACCGCACAATACGAAAGCTACATCTATTTCAAAGATTACTACCACGAACTGCAAACCGCTTGCAGGAATGTTGATATGATTCTTGAAACGGAACACACGCAGCAGCACAGCCGTACCCAGCCAAAGCGCAGCTACGAACAATCTATTTGATACAAACGGAAAAGCAGGTACAAGACCTTTCTTCCATGAAGTCTTGTACCTGCTCTCTTTTGTTTCTATACTTTCAATGGCTCAATTTGATTGGTTTTACGGTTGAAAAAGTATTCTTCTTTTTGGCATTGCTTGTAGCCAGTTCTCAGATAATACAGTGTAAACCTTGCCTCGGTTCTATTTATTTTATACAGGTCAATCCCAAAATGGTAGTTTATATGGCGTACAAGTCTTTTTACTTTGCGCGCATCGCCCTGTCCCGGTTTAGATGCTTTCTTCATCTCACAGCAAAAAATGTTATAGTTGATACTTCTTCTTTTATGTAAAACAATATCTGGTGCCGTCCATCTTTTCTTTTTATCTTCACTTCCCGGATATTTAGGTTTTATGCCAGTGTCCATGCGATTATATTCAATATCAATCACCAATTCTGGCATCGGGAAGATTTCTCGATAGATTTTATCCATGTGCATTGCGATTTTGCCGGCAATCGTTCGTTCCTGCGCCCCCGTAACAAATAATTCTGTATCGTTCTCATAAAACAGCGTTAATGCCCGTTCCCATAGCAGAAGAACTTTTTCTTTTTCTTCGCAGCCCTGCACCTTGGTTTCCCCCATTTCCTTATTTTTTCTATTATGTACAACCATTTTACAAATAGCAAGACCTTTCAATAAAAAAGAGTGGCAGTTCCTTTTAGGGGAACCACCACTCTACATCATAACGGATTTTTAATTTCTACGACTTCGCTCCTGCTGTTGCTGCTGAGTCTGCTCTTTCTGTTTCCGCTCTGCTTGCTTGATATGCAGCCGATCCAGCACCGACCATCTGCCACCAATGCGCCGTGGCTTTTTCGGCACATTATTCACGCAACCATCTATCATGTCGTAATTCTGCTCTGTGCCGGATTCCCGCGCACGTTCATACGTTCCATTTGTCAAGCATTTCTCATGTTCGGTCATATCCTGCTGCTTTTTTTCAGCACGATGAACATATTCCGCAAGAACCGCACGAACATTTTCAAAGCCGTTCGGTGCATCCGTCACAAATACACCTTTGCTGTCTACCACGATTGGTGAAACAGTATCTTTGCGCTGCTCATTACGCATCATAAAAAAGCAAACGCCCTCGACAACTTCGCTATCATACGGAAGCCATGTCCCAGTCTTTCCATCAATCTGATAATTGGGAACCATGTAGACAACAGTATTTCCGGCTGCATCAGCATCCATAAAGCCACCGAACTCTACCAGTTCCTCTTTATCGACGTAGAAAAACTTACGTTCCTTTTCTTCATCCCATACGATCACATCGCCAACACCAAAGGAACGACCAATAAATGTGTTTGGCCGCTTTTCTTCCAGCCGCTTCCGGGCTGTCATCGGCGTATCGCTGGGGGCAGGCTTTCCTTTATATGCACTCTGGTAATTCTGATGATGAATCAAAAAGCCGTCCTCTACCTGCTGTGCATAGGATTTTGCCCAATGCTGATGATGTACCTCTTTGATTTGGAAAACTCTATACTGGTTTATCATTTTACGTTTTCTCCTTCCGCCTCCTCTGGCCTATGCCATTCCAGTTCCAGCCCCTTGAACTGCTGCTCGTTCAACTGCTGCATCTTCGGGATCGTCTGCTGGACAAGCGCAGCCATCTCTGCATCCTCTGCCACAAGCGGCTGGACTTCCGTCAACACCTGAATTGTATCTTTGAGCGTCGGCTGCTCAAACATTGCCATCAGCATCAATTCCAGTTCATCAAAGCGCACATTATTCATAACTCCATTCCTTTCTTTTTCGCTTTCTTCGGCTTATCCTGTTCCTGTGCAGGCTGCTCCTGTTTCTTGGCTTTCAGACTGCGCAAGGCATCCAGAACAGACTTTTTCGTACTGCCGCGTTCCTGCTCCTTACTCTGCTGCCGTGTCGCCATCAGCTTTTCCATATCAGAGATAGCCTGCTGCACCAGCTTATCATCCCTGAAGTAGTTGATGGAGTTGATGTTCTCGCGTTGCACTTTATCGTTCACGACCAACTCATACATTCCAACAAAGCCGCCATCTTCCTCGATGCAGAATCCAATGCACTTGTCAGCGTTCATCCGTTCAGACGGAATCTTGTCGTAGATTTCAAGTGCTTCTTCCATTGTCAGATGGTCGTGGAACTCTCCCGCAAATGTAAACTCCAAACACTCCGCGACATAAAAGCTGAGCGTTTCTTCCGGCGCAGGTCTTTCTGCGGCGAGCTTTTCTTTCAAAACTTCTGCCTGCTGCTCTGCCACCATATCGGCCTGTTCCCGCAGTTCTGCCGCGTCCATGACCTTGCCCTGTGCTGCATCACAGCCAAACTCTGCCAACAGCTCCATCATAGCCTCCTGCACAGGCTTATCTCCATCCGTTTCAAGGATGCCGCCATCCCGCTCCGTGAAGTCCTTATTATATAAGGTATAGTCGAAACCGTCCTCACAGGTCTGGATATGGAAATAGGCATCCGGCAATTCGTAGGCCAGTTCCACATCCTGCACGGCTAACGCCCCCTGCAACGGCTGGACAACGTGCTTCTGGACATACGGGTTATTCCAGCCCGGAACCGTTTTATAGTCCTCTACGATGGTGTCAATGCCGTTTTTGCACTGTAAAATATCCAGTGAACCCGGCAGCGGATCAGGATTCTTCTCCACCCCCAAGGCTTTCATGTAATGGTTTGGAAGTGCTTGATACTGCGACATTGCATCGTCGAGATTTCCAAACCGCTTAATTTCAAGCGGAACAGCCTGCCGGTTCTCGACCACATAGAATTGCTTTACGAATGGCTGTTCCAATTCTTTCTGCTTTTCCAGTTTCTCTCGGTACATCGTCACAAAGCCATCCAGTACAGCCGAATGGCTGGTAACTACCCAATCTGCTCGAAATTTAATGATTCTCGCATTATTCTCCGGGGTGCCGACCTGCTCTGCCCATTCCTTATTGCTGTGAGAAAAGCGGCCATCATAGTTTTTGTAGCGCAAGGTATTCGCAAGAATGTACCCCACACGCTCCATACCATATTGCTTCACCACCTGATCAACTGCACCATCGCCAAGGTACATCCCATCATAATTGTCCGCAATCGCTTCATGGATTGCCTGCTTACACTCGCTGTTCAGCCGATAGGATGTACGGTACAAATCCACCTCGTCACTTTCTTTGGCATAGCTGAACGGCTCGTAGTAGACAGGCACATCCGAATAGTCCTGCGCGCTGTTGTCCGGCACAGGCACAGCCTTTTCAATGATCTCCGATACCACATCTTCTTTTTTCGGCATATTCCATTTTTCAGAAAGATACTCTTTTACCGCATCCAGAAATTCGTCATCGAAGCCGTTCCACAAATCCTCTGCCACCAGCTTGCCCTGCTCATTGACTGCAACGCAGGCCGCCATGTCACCGTGTTCCTCATGCTCCAGCAGAAAGAACTTCTCGCCACCAATCTCCGTTTCATCAACAGCATACCATGTGCCGATATGCCCCTCGACTGCGATGTGGTCGGAATCGCCGTGGATCAGACCACTTCTTTTCTGCTGCTGTTCCTCCATAAACTCTCGCACGGTCAACTCTGCGCCCGTGAAGTTCAGCCCTTCCTCACCCAGTTCCAGCCGCCCGTCTGCGCCAAGGTCAAGTTCTTCAGCCATCAGAACAGATGCCGCATGGTTCACCACCACAGTTTTCTCTACTGTGACAGGCTGGCCGGGGTCGTAGTCCGAACCGCGCAGATCATAGCGATATAAGCCCTCCGGCACTTCTTCATCCCGCAGACGGCCATTGCTGAAAAGACCGGGCTTATCAAAGATTTCAATTTCCTGCAATTCCTCGTTCAGAAGGTTTTCTTTCTGCAAATCTATATTCCTTTCCTTGAAAAATTCCGGCAGTTCAGCAAATCCAATACTGTCCACATAGTAGGCTTTGACCGTACTGCCATCATTGAGTACCACCACATCGCTGACCGACAGCGAATGTCCTGTAAAGTCTGCCGGACGCTGGATATTGAACCGTTCATAAATGCCATCCAGCGTATCCTTTTCCGTAAGCAGCGCGGTATAGATCAGGTCATAATCTGCACGAGCAACCGTCATGCCTTTCGTCTGCACAAAATCTAGTCCCATGAAGCGGTAGTCGTGTTCCGGGTCACGGGCGGTGATCTGATAAATACCGAACTGCTTTTCGCCGCTATTGAGCAGCATATTTTCCTGTTCTGTCATGTTCCGCACCTGTTCCAAGTCAGCTATCGCAATCTGGAAGGTATCACTTCCGCGCTCGATTTCCTCTCGCGCCGTGACAAGAATCGGCCACGGGCTGATGCGGACGAGATAAATCTGCTTTCCCTCGTCATACAGTCGTAAAGCCTGTTCACGGTTTATCACTGTCAGCTGAAAATCCGGGCGTGCATACTCGTTCTCTGCATAATCTTCCCGCTGTTCCAATAGAATCGCATCCCATGCGTCTGCCTTAATGCCGAAAATACCATCGTGCTGCTCGATTTCCTCCTGGCTTGCATAATCGCCTGCTGTTCCATCACGGAACAACGGATAAATCCTCTCACCCAGCCGATGCCACTCCCGTGCGCCTTCTTTCGTCAGCGGCAGTACATCATCTTTCCGGTAGCCATAGTCGTGCATTTCGGAAAGTCCAATCATCCCATCCGGGAGATTTTCAATTTTCTCCTGCGCATCGTACATCAGGCGGTTGACTTCTTCTTTGTCATCCTCGGCCAGTGCAGCCGCAAGACCGTTCACCAGTTCTTCCGTTGCAGCCCGGTCATCCAGCTTAAAGGCAAAATTCACGATGAGGTTTCGCTGCTCATCATCGAAAATCGTTTTCTCTTGCTCCCTGTCTGCAATCAGCTTTTCCGCATACTGCATCGCGGTCATGCGCTCTGCGCTCCTTTCTGCCACTGCCGCTTCCAGCTTTTCCAGAAAGTCGGCTGCGGTCAATCGAATCGTATCCATCGAATCTTTCAACTCCTTCATCTCCTTGCCGCTCGCCCAGCTTGCCACATACGGAAAAGAGTAATCGGACGTATCAATGCCCAGAGCCGAGCAGACCGTAAATGCAATGCTTTCGGCTTCGGTTTCTTTCGTGAGCCTGTCTTTTTCTTCCCCATGCTGTTTCATCAAATCGCTGTTATGTAGCATCGCATGAGCAACCTCGTGGATCATCGTCTTTATGGTCTGGCTCTCGCCCATGCCGACCTGAATGCAGATTTCTTTGTCTGCATCACTGTAATATCCTTTGGCTTCCCCTTTGATTTCATCGAACCGCATCGGCACAGGGGATACCTGCTCGATTGCCGCCGTAAGCAGCGCATAGTCTTTGACGCTGGCCGTCAGTTCGTTCACTTCCAGCGACGGAATCGGTTTCCCATCCGTCTGCGATATATCAAAAACTGTCGTCAATCGGAACCTCAGAACCACATACTCCACACGTTCCATTTCCGGTTCACCGTTTTCGTTCAGCACAGCCAGGCCCGTATCCTTGTCGATTTTCTCGCGTTCTTCCACTTCCTTGATGGGAGCCGGAGCAATGATCTGGATGCCCTTTTCACCTTTTTTGACGTAACGGTTGAACTTATTCTTCCATGCGTTAAACCCTGCCACCAGTGTGGCATCAGGCCGCTGCATTGCGATCAGCAGCGTATTGTTGAAACTGTAATTGTGAAATTTTGCCATTGTGCGCAGATACGTCGTGTACATTTCCGATGTGAAAATGTCCTTTACGCCCTGCTCCAACCGTTCCGTGATTTCTTTCATCTGCTGTTTGCGGTCAACTGCCATGCAAGCCCTCCTTTTTCTTGACCCATCGTGTTTTCATCTGGCGCGGATATTGGTCGGCATGTTTTGGTGCTTTTGCGCCGTTCCATTCCAAGCCTCCGGCTCTGCCCTCACAGATATACCCGGCAGCTTTCAGGGATGCTCCATTTTCCGTATCCAGAATATAGGTGATTACTTTGTTGTAACCCATGGCCCGTGCTGCACGGTATGCCGCCGCATACAAAATACTGCAAGCGTTCGGCGTTCCATTCGTACATAGACGGTTGACCTCCAGCGTATAGCCATCGTCCAGCCTCCGCGCTACGGGTCTGCCGCAGATAGCAACCCCCACCAGCGCACCATTTTCCGATACGCCAATGGAGAACTTATGTCCTCGCGTCGGTTTATGGTGGCGGTGATACTGCTGCACAAACGCGTTTGCCGTTTTCAGATTGATCGGTGTTAATGTCAGCAAATGCCCTCCTTTTTCAAAAATGCCCCGTCAGATTCCTTGCAGAGATCTAACGGGGTTATCCTATTTACAGTTCCATATCGTGACTTTTTCGCTTCTGGGATTTCTGCGGTTCTGCGCTGCGCTCTACCTGCTTTGCATGAAGCTGTGCCAGCACAGAGGGTTTACGCGCATTGTCCGCAGTGCGCTCTGCAACGCGGCCCGCATAGTTCGCAGGCTGACGCGGCCTGTCTGCGACCTCGGTTTCGGCGGCATCTTCGTCCACGCCCAGGGTATCCTCACCGCCCTTTTCGTCCATGTTGAGCAGAGAGTTCAGCTCCGCAAGGCGCGCAGATTTTTCGGCCAATTCCGCTTCCTGCGCAAAAGGACGTTTGGCTTCTTCCTTTGCCTGCGCCAACTGCTGTTCCAAGGTTTCCAGTCTGCGTTCCACCTGCGGCAATGCTCTTTCGATACCTGCCAGTGCATTGGTAACGCGCAGGATATTACCCAACGGGTCTTTGCCGACTTCCATCGAATAGTTCCATGCGCCCTTGATGGACAAACGGAACACCTTATCGAAGTTGTCAAACCGGGAATGCAGTTCAAACGCACCGTAGCTGCCGATTCTGCCCTCGGTACCAGCCGCCTTCAAAGCCTTGCAAGCCTCAATGATGGCTGCACCCGCTTCCTTGCGTTCGGTGTACACCTTGCCGCTGATCTCCATAGAGAAGTGGTCTTTGTCCTGCGCCAGAAGCGGTTTTGCCGCTTCCATATCGGTTTTCAGTGCTTCGATCTGACCCTGTGCCACAGCGATTTCTCGCGGATAGCGGCGCGCAATATCCAATTCCAAGCTATAAATCTGACTGGTGTGATTGGCTTTTAGCAGTTTCAGCTTACTGACCTGAATATCCAGATCCATCTTTTCCTTAATGTAGGGATTGCCTGTTGCCAGTGCCTTGATTTCGGCATAGGACAGTGCAGTGTCATCTACATCATCGCAGGCGCGGACAGGCGATTTGGAAGTCATAATCTGGCTTATAAACTTCTGTTTATTTTCCAGAATCTGCCACATATACGAATCAAACGTATTTTCAGTGACGTAACGATAGATTTTCACCTGCTTATTTCGGTTTCCCTGCCGGAGAATACGACCCTCCTGCTGTTCCAGGTCAGACGGCTTCCACGGACAATCCAGATGATGCAGGGCAATCAGCCGATCCTGAATATTGGTTCCTGCGCCAAGTTTCGGAGTAGACCCCATCAGGATACGCACCTGTCCGGCACGCACCTTTGCAAACAGGTCTGCTTTTTTCGTTTCCGTGTTGAACTCGTGAATGAACGCCACTTCCTCACGGGGAACACCTCTCGCCACCAGCTTCTCCCGCACATCATCGTAGACGTTGAATGTGCCATCGGCTTTTGGTGTCGATAAATCGCAGAAAATCAACTGTGTTCCTCTATCTGCCGCAGATTCTTCCCAGACCTTGAACGCATTGTCCACACAGCGGTTCACCTTACTCTCCGGCTCGTCCGGCAGCATCTCGTTCATAAGACGCTGGTCGAGTGCCAGTTTTCTGCCATCGTTGGTGATCTTGAGCATATTATCGAATCTAGGATTCACATTTCCATTGCGCACGGCCTCGGCACGGTCTGCAAAAGAACTTACCATTTCTTCCTGTGTTTCGCTGGGTTTCAGCACTTCGTTGATGTACTCTGCTTGCGGCACAGGCAGGTTCAGCATATCCGCCGTCTGCACATCTGCCGATTCTTTGAACAGAGAAATCAGCTCCGGCAGATTGAAGAACCGAGCAAAACGTGTTTTCGCACGGTAGCCGGTTCCTTCCGGGGAAAGCTCGATTGCCGTAACGGTTTCACCAAAAGACGCCGCCCAATCATCGAAATGGCTCAATCCCATCTTCTGCAGGGTGTCATACTGGAGATAACGCATAATGGTGTACAGCTCCACCATCGAGTTGCTGACCGGGGTTCCAGTTGCAAAGGTCACACCCTTGCCGCCTGTCAGTTCGTCCAGATACTGACACTTTGCAAACATATCGCTGGACTTCTGCGCATCGGTCTGGGCAATACCTGCGATATTCCGCATTTTCGTGTAGAGGAACATATTTTTATAGAAATGTGACTCGTCCACAAACAGACGGTCAACACCCAGTTCCTCAAATGTAACTACATCATCCTTTCTCGTCTGGTCGTTCAGCTTTTGCAGCTTTGCTTCCAGCATTTTCTTTGTTTTTTCCATCTGCTTGACCGTAAAACTGCGACTATCCTCACTCCGGGCATCGGCCAGAGCCAGCGTAATATCGTCGATCTGACGCTCTACAATGGCTTTCTGCCGTTCCGGGGAAAGCGGCACACGCTCAAACTGCGAATGACCAATTACGATGGCATCGTAATCGCCGGTTGCGATACGGGAGCAGAACTGCTTTCGATTGCTGGGTTCAAAATCCTTCTTCGTTGCCACCAACACATTCGCATTGGGATAGAGCCGCAGGAAATCTGCGCCCCACTGCTCCGTGAGGTGATTCGGTACCACATAGAGATTCTTCTGCGACAGGCCCAGCCTGCGACTCTCCATGCCGGCAGCAATCATCTGGAAGGTCTTGCCTGCGCCCACGCAATGCGCCAGCAGCGTATTGTTGCCGTACAGAATGTGCGCTACCGCATTTTTCTGGTGCGGCATCAGAGAGATTTCCGGGGTCATGCCCTCGAAGCGGATATGACTGCCATCGTACTCACGGGGCCGAATCGCATTGAAAATCCGATTATAGGTCGCACACAAATCCTCACGGCGATCTAAATCTTTGAAAATCCACTGCTTAAACGCTTCCCGAATGGATTCCTGCGCTTGCTGTGCAAGCATGGTTTCCTGCTTATTCAGCACACGATGGTCGCCATCCGCATCGTGAATCGTATCGTAGATTTTGGTATCGCGGAGATTCAGCGCATCTTCCAGCAGCTTATAGCCGTTGACGCGCAGGGTTCCGTAAGTGTTGGTGACAAGCGGATTGCCGCGATCCAGCGACTTGCCCGAAATGTTCCATGCACCAGAAATTTCGGAATAGGTTGCCTTAATGTCAATCCCGGCATAGTAGTTCGGTGTTTTGAACACTTCTTTCATAAACTGCGTGATGTACTCCGGCTTTATCCAGTTTGCACCAAGCCGCACTTCAATTTCCGAAGCATCCAAATCCTTGGGCTGTACCCGTTTCAGGTAATCCACATTGATTTGATATTCAGCATGGTTTGCCACAAAGGTTTCTGCTGTGGCCAGTTTTTCACGAACATTGCCGGACAGGTATTCATCCGAGGTTTCCCACTGCTGTGTCACAGGGTTTCGGAAAATCGCACCTGCCAGTTCATCCGTGATCTCCTGTTCTGGTTTACCGCAGAGCTGCACCATAAACGGCACATCCACCTTTGCTTTTTCTCCAATGGAAAGTGCCAGGGCTTCGCTGGGCGTGTCCACTGAGGTAACAGGTTCCGGCTTACGGATGGTGCGCTTTGTAAAAATATCGGCCAGCCGTTTGAGATTCTTCTCCTCATCCAGAATTTCCAGCGATGCCAGCAGACAATAACTGCTGTCCTGTCGGAACGCCCGCTTGTTGGCGGTGCTGTTGATCAGGCCATACTGCGCCTTAAATGCGGTGTATTGCTGTTTCAGTTCATTCTGCAAAAGCTGTACTTCCGCATCCGAGCCATCATGCAGCTGACAATCCAACAGTTTTCGGGTGGTTTCTCGCAGAGCGATCATGCCCAGCACTCGCTCTGCTGTCACGGCAGGCAGTTCCACCTTGTTCATAAAGGAATTTTCGCGGTAGTAAATCTGCCCATCTACGTTCGTAAAGCTGAAATTCTTCACGCTGGGGTCTGCCGGGATAGGTTCTTCCTGCACATCCAGTTCATCGTCTGAGATTTCCGGCTCCGTGATGGTGGCATGGATGTTGCTGACCGCTTCTTTCAACTGCTGGGCAAGGTCTGCGCCTTCGATGGGCTTGACCGTGGTTTCCTGCTTGCCGTACTGGGTGCTTTCCGTGGTGATCTCGCCCAGCACCATTTCAGGATGCTTTGCAAAATACTGGTTGATGGAATAGCCCTCCGGTGTTTCACCGAGATCTACCCAGTCAGCCCGCTCCACCGCTGCACGGTCACGCTTCTGCAGGAACAGAATGTCAGCCACCACGCCGGTGTTGGCATTGCGCTGAAACGCATTGTTCGGCAGACGAATTGCGCCGACCAGATCGGCACGGTTGGCAAGGTACTCACGGACAGAGGAATCCTTCTTATCCATCGTACCGCTGGACGTTACCACCGCTACCACACCGCCCGGACGCACAAGGTCAAGACTTTTCGCAATAAAATAATCGTGGATGAGAAAATTGTGGCGGTCATACCGCTTGTCCGGTACTTTGTAATTGCCGAAAGGTACGTTGCCCACAACACAGTCAAAAAAGCTGTCTGGGAACTGCATCGTTTCAAAGCCCTGCACCGCAATCTTGTTTTTCTGGTACAACTGCTGTGCAATACGGCCCGAAATGCTGTCCAGCTCCACGCCGTACATCCGAATCTTCTCCATGCTGTCCGGCACCAGACCCATGAAATTGCCGACACCACAGGACGGTTCCAGCACATTGCCTTTGGACAATCCCATATTGCCCAGGGCTTCATACATTGCCTTGATGACCGTAGGAGAAGTGTAAAACGCATTTAGGGTACTGGCACGGGCTTCCTTATACTCATCTACCGTGAGCAGGGACTGCAGTTCGGCATACTCTTTCGACCATTCCGCGTTGTTTTCATCGAACGCCTGCGGAATGCCGCCCCAGCCCACATACCGGGAAAGTATCTCCTGCTCTTCTGCGGTAGCCTGCCGCTGCTCTGCATCCAGTGTCTGTAGCACCCGAATGGCTTCCACATTGGCTTTATACTTTGTTTTCGGCCCTCCTGCGCCAAGATCATCGTCCGTAATGCGGAAGTTAATAGGTTTCTGTTTGGGCTGTGCAGGCTGTTCTGTTTCTGCTTCACTGTCCAGCGGAAGATTGTGCTGCCGCCGTGCATGGTTGACCTCTGCCGGGGTCATAGGCTGCTGGGTCAGCGGTTCAAGGGCTTCCTCTGCTGCTGCACGGCTGATGGCATCCGTTCGGTTCTGCACATCTGCGATCAGCTGCATCTGTTTTGGCGGGAAGTTAGGATTCAGCAGTTCTTCCAACTCGCCGCCTGCTTCTGCCACCGAATAGATCACATCCATCTGCTCCGGGGAGAAATCCTCGTAGGCCACACCCGCATTGTGCAGAGCCGTAAAGACTGTGATTTCAACCGCTTCTTCCATCGGTACATCTGCCTGTTCGTACAGATGCCGAATGTACTCCAGCGGTTCCGTTCGGAAAATCGGATACCGGGCTTCTTTTGCAAGGGTCATGTCCTGCAAACTGACCGTTCCATTTCCAAAGTCCACCGAATCCACACGGAACTCCCGATCGTCCAGTTCGATGGTGGTATTAACAGGCAGATATTCCTCTCTGCGGAAGTATTTCGTTTGGGCATGGGTTCCATCTTCCTGCTGGCCGGACAGATAGACGTTCTCCCCTTGCTTCCAGAGCTTCATTGCCTGTGAAACCCACTGTTCACGCGGAAAACCAGATACCTCAACTTTGCCGAGTGCAGTTTTCTTTTCCAACAGTTTGCTGCCAAGCAGTTCCGAAACGCGCTTTGCATCCTCGCCGTAGAACTCAAAGCTGCCGTACTGCTCATAACCGACCAGCGCATCCGGGTAACGCTCTTTCAGCGCGTTATACTCGTTGGCGGCATCCAGTGGCAGGGGCTGCAGCGTCTGCTCCGAGGTCTTTTCATCAGCAAGAGACGCATCCTTTTGGGGTTCCTCAACCGCTGCGGCGGTTGACTGCTCTTTCGATTGCGGCTCCTGCTCCATGAAGTCAAACATGGACATCTGCCCCTGTTCAGGAACCACAATCTCAACAGCCTGCTTCTTCTCCGGGAAAATCGTGTACGTTCCCTCGACATACTGGTGCAGGATAGAGAGGAATTCTGCCTTGCGCTCATATTCTTCCGAATCCAGCGGCACAGACAGGAGTGCATTGTCCATCTGCTCCAGCAGTTCCGCCGACTGTTCTGGGTCTGCCAACTTTTCAACCAGAGCCTTTCGACCTTCTTCATGGTAAAGATCCTGCGGATAAGGCCGCTCCACCTCGTTCGGCAGATGATGATAGAAGCTCACCACCCGCATTGCCATCCGCTCGCGCTCATAAGCAGGCATCCGGGAGTAATCTGCCGGCTTCAAATACTCACTGTCACGGATAAGTCGGTCAATTCGACCTACAGCCTGATTCCAATTCAGATGAACGCTTGCATCCGGGTTCCCGTATGGGCCACGCTCCAAAGAAATGCCCCTGCCATCGTGATCTTCGTGAGAATCATCTGCCCCGCAGAGCGCATGGCTGCTACCACCGATTCCGTAATGGTCTTTCAGAAAGTCTGCCCGCTCTTTCTTATCTTCATGGTTTAAGAAGAACGAATAGATTGCCAACCGACTGTCCGAATAATTGCTGCCCCGTGTAAAGTAAGCATTGATTTCATCTTCCGTGATGAACTTTTTATACTCATTCCAGCGAAAGCCCTCTCTTGCGGCAAAATTCTGATAAGGCTTTGCAAACTGCTGGAACAGAGCCGCAACCTTATCCGGCTTATAAAAGTGCATCCGCATCAGGTCTTTATCTTCGGCGTAGGCTTCTCCCAGCGCAGATAATCTGTCATTAAGGTCCGTCAGAAAATCCGCATCGTCCAGCAAGCCTGCCAGTCTGTCTGTCAGTTCCGGGAAACCGCCCCTGAAGATTTCTGTATCCTGAAACACTGCTTCGGCAACGCCATCGGCCAAATCACGTTCCATATAAGCCAACGTCTGCGCGTGTTCCTGCAAAGCGTTCTGCCGTGCAGCATCCAGAACCGCCTGCGGCGCATACTCGCCCTGCCGGAGCAGTTCATGGATACGGTTGCTGACATCCTCCCACGAAAGAAACGCATTGACAATCGTGCCGCCCTTAGCCGTATCACCTGCTGCAATGCGCAGCCCCAAATCATCGAACCAGACGGCATACTTCGCACCGCCAATTTCAAAGCCTTTGCCGCCCGTACCATATTCGTTTTTCACGAACTCCGTATATTCTTTCGGGGTTTTCTCGACCATGAAATTGTAGATTAGGCGCAGCTGGCCCTTGCTGCGGTTGCTGCCCGTGCGCAGGATTTCATCGACCACTTCGGAATCAAGTGAAATTTCATCCGCATGCCGCGCCTGGATCGGTGCTTCAATGGCGCGGATCTGCTGTTCCACGGTCGGCAAATCAGGAAAAGAAAAAGCAGAGGCAATTTCTTCCTCTGCTTCGCTCAAATCCTGTTCTGTTGTCGGTTCGGTTAATTGTATACCAATTCCTTCAAGACGATTTCTTCTGCCATCGCCGTCAGGCTGTTCTGATGTGCCGCCCATGCCAGCGGGTCTTTCTCCTTGTTCGGTGCCGGAAACTTCTCGTTCAGACTGTCCAGCAGGGTTTCCACCCGGCTCTCCGCTGCTTCCTCGATCTGCGCCAGATGCTGGTTCAGCCTGCCGCTCATCAGCATACTCTGATACCAGTTCTTGCGGTTCTCTTTCAGGTACGTCCTGCGCAGCATCCCGTACTTCCCGATGGTCTGCGGCTCGTCCTTCACGGCCAGATTCGGGAACAGATAATCTCCCTTGCGGTAATACGTCAACTCCATTTTCTTGTCCTCCTTTGGTCGTGTTCTCTTTGGTTTCACGCTTTAATGCGTTAAAGTCCGTATTGGTATTATACAAGCTGTCAACGGATTTTTCAAGCTGCTGCGTGATTTCTTTTTTGTAAATTTTCCGCATCTCTCGGCCAATGTCAAAAAGAACCGCCTCGCACTGTTCGGAAACCGCGTTGCCAAGGAACGACAGCACCGGCAGCTTGTTGAAATCCACGATACGGATAAAATCATCATCGTCCAGCACATCCATAGGCTCCTGCCCGCAACGCCGGGAAAGCGTATAGAAGATACTGTTGGTCATCAGTTCCCGGAAGCGGACGCGGATGTTATCTTCGTCCAGTTCTTCCAGAAAAGTGCCTTCCACCTCATAAGCCAGACCATCCATTGCTTCATCCAGATTGTCGGCGGTCAGCTGCTGTGCCAATTCCATCAGGGCAGTATTCATGCTGTCTGTCTGCGACAGGCCGTAGGTGTCTGCCAGATGGTCTAAAATCGTCTGCTCATGCTCGTGACTGTCCAGATTCCATAAGAGCGGTGTTCTGCCGCCGCGCACCAGATGGGTGTCAGCAATATCGAACACATACCGTAGTTTGGTACGCGGTCCGGTATCATCCAGAAGCGCGATGCCTTTTGCGCCACGGTTGACCCATCGGCTCATTTTCTGGTTCCAGAGTTCCAGTTCTGCGCAGGCGGTTGCATCGGGCCGCTGCGCGTGGATCAGGAGCGTATCGGTGAACGAATAGCGGTACAGCCGCGCTGCCACATCCAGATAGCTCATCCAGTCCTGTGGCGAGTTACTGACATACCGGGCGTTCTGCTGCGCCAATTCTCGAATATCGTTAATCTGTGGCAAGGGTCAAACCTCCTTTACGTTTTCGTTTTCATCGGTGTTTTGGGAAATTCCAGACTGTACTGTGCACGGCCCTCTTCGACGCGCATCACAAGGTCAGCGGCGAATGTCTTATCTTTTTTCGCGGAATAAAAGTCTTTTACATGGGTGCGGCCTTTCTTCAAAAGGTCTACCGCCATCTTCTTGTCCAGCGTTTTTCTCATGTTGGACAAGTATCTGCTTTCTTTCCAGAGAGCAAATTTGCAGCTGCGGTCTGCACAACAAAAGCTGAGCTTACTCTCATGTACAGGGTTTCCGCAGACCGGGCAGCTTCCTACGCTTACCTTATTATGATGGGGAGATGCCGCGACGGTAGGAATCTGCCGCAAGTCGGCCAGCATCTTATCGAGCAGTCCGTGGATGCCCTGCATAAAATCATGGGACTTGATCTCACCGCGCTCCATCCGCAGCAGGTCATTTTCCCACTCAGCTGTCATGCTGGCAGATTTCAGATAGTCCGGGATATTGCGGATCGCGGCCACACCGTCCTCTGTCGGAATCATCTGCTTGCCCTTGCGCTCAACATAGCCGGAGAATACCAGCTTTTCCAGAATCGCAGCGCGCGTTGCAGGGGTTCCCAGACCTTTCTTCTCAGTGTCCTTTTCAAATTCCTTGTTGCCTGCTGTTTCCATGGCAGACAGCAGGGTATCTTCTGATACGTTTTGTCAAGGGTGTTTAAGAACTTTTTTCGCTGTCATTCAAAATCAGACGCTTGATTTTGTCGCTCATGGTTTCTTTGCTCGTTTCACTGAAATGGATTTTGACGCGGTAGGTGGTCTTTCCGATTTTCTTTATCATTACAGGTGGCGCGGCTTCCTTTACGGTCAGAGGGGAAGCGGTTGCGGGGGTGCTGCGGTTGCTGGTGTCGTTGTTCATAGGCTCTCCTTTCCATGAGAAAAACCCCATGCGGTCATACATGGGGCGGTGGTTTTGAGGTTGAAGTGGCGAAGTGGCAAAGTGGCAAGGTATCTGGGTTTTGCCACTTGGATTTTGCCGTTTCACTTTTTAAGAGCGTGATACCATGCCGCGCCAATGCGCTTTGAGGTAATGCGCCCGTCAAGGTTTCTCTTTGCCGCCCGGACGGTACGGGCGGATATGCCCGCTTCTGTGGCGGCTTTCTCTATGTCCTCGCTGGCAAGCTCTTTCCCGTCTGCCAGTAAATCCAGTATCAGCCGTTCCGCCTGTTCGGTCTTGGTGGCGGTGTTCCCGCCCGCGCCGGACAGCAGCTCGTCGGCGGTTATATCATATTCGCCTATCCACG
>OLPQ01000174.1_pt1 | contig 59887 bp, 46 predicted proteins | sample 1672451 | NCBI WGS metagenome assembly OLPQ01 (sample SAMEA3136687, study PRJEB25190) | human gut metagenome | biome: human gut; feature: human-associated habitat; material: faeces | place: Austria | collected 2013
GCTTCGCTGCTATGGGCGCCATCAAGCGCGAGATGAACAACGGCAAGTGGACTGCTATCGCCATTGGTTATATGTGCCTGGTGGCCTACTGTGCATCTCTGGTTGTTTACCAGATCGGCGGCCTGATCACCGGCGAAGTTGGCTTCAACATCTTCACCATTGTTGCTGTCGCTATCATTGTGTTTACCATCTACATGCTGGTTCGCCCCAACAAGTACCTGAATGATAACGAAGTTAAGATTGATGTCAAGAAGGTTGCTGCTTCCAAGTAATCACTGACAATTTGATGTTCCTTTTATAAGAGAGGTGTTTCGCTATGATGGATTTCTTGGCCACAAATTTTAATCTGCCTACCATTATTGGTGCGGTTATTGTGTTTGGGGGCACGGGCCTGATTGTGTGGCACTCTCACAAGCATGGCGGCGTTGGCTGTGATTGCGGTGGCAGCTGCCACGGTGAGTGTGGCTGCTCCGGTGGCTGCAATGGCTCCTGCAAAGAAAATGCAGAAGAGCTTGCAAAGTTCAAACGGATTGCCGAAGAAAAGGCAAAGGCTAACGCAAGTCAGGTACATTAAAGCTTAAATTTTCCTGAATCCCAGCGCGGCGGGCCGCAGGCAGCAATGCCCGCGGTCCGCCGCATTTTTTATCAGCTGCACTATGGTGCGGGCTGCTTGATATGGAGTGATGAACATGGCATTGAGCGATGCCCACCTGCGATATCTGTTTGCAATCAGCAATGCAGCTGCAGCAACCCCGGATGTATCTTCCCGTCAGATTGCCAGTGCACTGGGGGTTACCAAACCCTCGGTTGTGCATATCCTGAACATTCTCATGCGGGATGGTATGGTGGTAAAACGGCACTATGGCAAAATTTATCTGACGGACCGCGGTGCGTTTACCGTAAACTACTACCGCCGCTTGCTGGATGCAACCCTTGCCGCTATGCCGGAATATCCGTTCCCAGTCAGTGCAGATGAACGGCGCAATGCGGCGCTGGCGTTGATTGCAGCGCTTCCTGACCGGGATTACAGGGAACATTTTGGTGCGCTCTTTGCCGAAACGGAGGTGGAAGAAAATGAGCCGCAGCCAGAAAGTGAATGAACCGGAAACCATGTCTACAGCTTCGGCCTATCTGTACAAAGAACAGGCCGAGTGTGTGCAGCAGGTGCACCAGTATCTGGTGGAACATCTCGATAGCCGCGTAACCCAGGCGGAACTGGCGCAGCGGTATCATATCTCTCTTACTTCGCTGAAAGGGGCGTTCAAACAGGTGTACGGCTTGCCAATCAATACTTACCTGCGCCGCTGCCGTGTGCAGCATGCGGAACAGCTGCTTTTCACAACGGATTTGAGCATTTTGGAGATCGCACAGCGGGTTGGGTACGACAGCCCCAGCCGTTTTGCGGCAATGTTTAAGCGCGAAAAAGGCATTACCCCGCGGGAATGCCGCCGCGTGCGCACCGACCAGCTGCCGGAAGAAAAAACGATTGCCTGATGTGGAATTACAGCGCAGCAAAACGCACAGCAACGGTGGGCTGAAACTGGGCGAAATGGTGGAACGTGGAACATAGAATTTTCAAAAATAAAACCAGACGGCACATTTTTTATCCAAAATGCACTTGTAAAAAGTGTAAAATACGTTATACTTGCGAATAAGGATTTTTGCAAGAAGTTAATCTTGCGAAACATCGCCAATTGCAGCCGGGGGATGTATGCAGCAGCTTGCACCCCCTGGGAATGTCGAATCAATAGAGAGGAGTTCAACGGATTATGGTGAACGTAAAGAAGGTAGCAATTTTTGTTGGTGGTATGCTGTTTGGCTCCGCTGGTTTCAAAATCCTGGCCAGCAAGGACGCTAAGAAGGTCTATACCCAGACCACCGCAGCCGTTCTGCGTATGAAAGACTGCACTATGGAGACGGTTAGCCGCGTTCAGGAAGAGGCTGGCGACATTCTGGCAGATGCAAAGGCCATCAACGAAGCCCGCGCAGCCGCAGCTGAACAGGAAGTTATCGCTGATGACGCTGCTGAAAGCGCCGCAGAATAATTGCTTCTTTTGGGCCGCCTGCAGGCGGCCCTTTTTATGTGGTGGGGCACAGCGGCTGAACGGATGATGCCTTTATCGCTGTGCCAGAATTGGCAGTTGGGAAAGCCAAATAAGGAAATACAACTATGAAATGTACAATTTTACATGAAAGCCGCGGCCGTATGCGTGTGCATGTAAATGCCGTGCGTATGACCCTGCACCGTGCAGATGTTTTGGAAGCATACCTGAACCATTCGGAAGTCATTGAACATGCCAAAGTGTATGAACGCACCGGCGATGTTCTGATCCAATATAAGGGCAGCCGTGCGGGTGCAGTAACGGTGCTGAGCCATTATAAGTTTGATAACCCAGAACTGGATTCACTGGTTACTTCGGCTGACAGCCGTAAGATCAACCAGGAATACCAGGAACGTTTTGTCAACTTGGTGGTGTTCCGTGCGTTCCGTAAGCTGTTTCTGCCTGCTCCGGTGCAGGCCGTTATCACGGTGTTCAAAGCAATTGAATTTATCCGCCGTGGTCTGGTCTGCCTGTGGCATCGCAAGCTGGAAGTGGAAGTGCTGGATGCACTTTCTATCGGTGTATCGTTGCTGCGCAGTGACTTTAATACCGCCGGTTCCGTTATGTTCCTGCTCAATGTGGGCACTTTGCTGGAAGAATGGACACGCAAAAAGAGCCTGGATGATCTGGCTCGCAGCATGTCCCTGAACGTTGACCGTGTTTGGGTGCGCAGTCAGGGGACCGAAGTTCTGATGCCCATCACCAAGGTCAAGGCGGGGGACGAGATCATTGTGCGTTCTGGCAACATGGTGCCGCTGGATGGCACCGTGATCGAGGGCGAAGCCATGGTCAACCAGGCGGCCCTGACCGGTGAGTCGATGCCGGTACGCAAGATTGCGGGTGCGACAGTTTATGCAGGTACTGTTGTTGAGGAGGGCGAATGCGTTTTTGCTGCAAACGCCGTGGATGGTGCCAGCCGTTACGATAAGATCGTATCTATGATCGAAGAATCCGAAAAGCTCAAGTCCGGCACGGAAAACCACGCCCTGGAGCTGGCGGATCGCCTGGTGCCGTGGTGTCTGGCTGGTACGGTCGTGACCTATGCGCTCACCCGCAACGTAACCCGCGCAATCTCGATTCTGATGGTCGATTTCTCTTGCGCACTTAAACTTTCCATGCCGCTGGCCGTGCTGTCTGCTATGCGTGAATGCGGTTCCTACCACATCACCGTCAAGGGAGGCAAGTATCTGGAAGCCCTGTCCAAGGCGGATACTATTGTGTTTGATAAGACCGGTACCCTGACCCATGCAAGTCCTAAAGTGGTCAAGGTTGTGCCGTTCTCCGGGTGTGATGAGGAGGAAGTTCTCAAGCTGGCCGCCTGCCTGGAAGAGCACTTCCCGCATTCCATGGCAAACGCCGTGGTGCGTGCTGCCAAGGCGCGCGGCATTACCCACGAGGAGATGCATACCGAGGTAGAGTACATTGTGGCCCACGGCATTGCAAGCCGCGTGCGCGGGGAGCGCGTTGTGATCGGCAGCCATCACTTTGTGTTCGAGGATGAAAAGTGCGTCATTCCCGCTGCGGAACAGCAGAAGTTTGACGATCTGGAACCGGAATATTCGCACCTGTATCTGGCTGCCTGCGGCCAGCTGGTGGGCGTTATCTGCATTGCGGACCCGCTGCGCCCCGAAGCACGCCATGTGCTGCGCCAGCTGCGCGCCATCGGTGTCACCAACACTGTGATGATGACCGGTGACAGTGACCGCACCGCAGCCGCGATTGCCCGCCAGGTAGGCATTGATCAGTATTTCTCGGAGGTTCTGCCGGAAGATAAGGCAGAGTATGTCCAAAAAGCAAAGGCAGAAGGGCATACCGTTGTCATGATCGGCGACGGCATCAACGATTCACCGGCTTTGTCTGCTGCCGATGTTGGCATCGCCATCAACTCTGGCGCAGCCATTGCACGCGAAATTGCCGATATTACCATCAAAGCCGACAGCTTGGAAGAGTTGGTGCAGCTCAAGAGCATTGCCAACGCCATGCAGCGCCGTGTGGCGAGCAACTATCGCTTTGTGCTGAGCTTTAACTCTGCCCTGATCATTCTGGGCGCACTGGGCATTTTGCAGCCGGCAACCTCGGCTATGCTGCATAATCTTTCCACCATCGGCATCAGCCTGAAGAGTATGACGAACCTGCTGCCCGAAAAAACGCAGAGCCAGCTGCAGCAGGAGAACACAAAGGCCTGATGCAGGCACTAATCGCATGAAAACGCAACCACTATAAACAGGTGGGCTGCTGCCAGCAGGAAAAAAAGTATGACAGAACGATGAAAAGAAAACTGAAAAAGAAAAAATACGAAAAAAATCAAAATTTTTTAGAAAAAAGCTTGACTTTCTTTAGAAGCCTGTTATAATAATACCTGTTGATGACAGCAGCCCACGTTCGACCGGGTGTAGCGCAGTTTTGGTAGCGCGCTTGAATGGGGTTCAAGAGGCCGTGAGTTCGACTCTCGCCACTCGGACCAAACAGTGAGTTGAGTTTTTCAACGCGGAACCGCTAAGTTTGAAAGAACTTGGCGGTTTTATTTTTTTGCTTTTTTGCGGTGAAAATAGGGCCAGGTCTAACCGATTTTATCCAGCAGGCAAAGGTCGCTGCATATTTGCTGCAATGCCTTGCTTTCTTTTGGTATCCAAATGTCCGTAAATATTCGCCGTCATCTTTATATCAGGATGCCATAACCATTCCTGCACGTCCTTCAAGCCAAAGGATTGGGACAGTATTGAAACTCATATGTAACTTCAAAACTTTCGATAAAGTGAGAAAAGTCGGGAGCTTGGAACGCTGCGGATATTTAACTGTTTGGAGCATCCACAAAAAACGGACAAACATATGCCGTGTGCCGATAAGACAGTAATTTGAGAAAACTACAAAACCGGCATCTGCCAAGCAGGATTGGACAACAAAACAGGCGGCACTCAACGTCGGTTGGGTGCTGCCTGTTTTTGTACATCTAAGGGTTGCGAATCACCTGTTTTTTGCGCTGAAAAGCAAGGATAGCGAAAAGGGTGAAATAGTTATCGCCTCTGTGCGGTTCTTTTGTGAAACAGCGAATCGCTGCATAGCGGATACCGTTCGCTGGGGAGTGCGTATATTTGCGGTCAAGCAAAATACCCCTCAAAACTGTAAAGTCGATAGATAGGTATTTCGATGCAGAGTATGATTGACACTGTTAGAATCGAAAAATCAGATTTTAGCACAAAATAATGTTGCTAAATGGCGATAACTTCCGTCGCGCCTATTGAAAATAGAATGATTGCTGTGTCATACTGTGTGTACACACGAACGAGTGGGCACGTTTGACGATCTGATCTACAATGACCTGCTACGTATGCCGTCATCGTTTTGAATGGCGATTCAAAGGCGCATCTCGAAGTGGTCACGGAATATCAGCCTTTAGATCAGGCTCAATTATTATCATGAAGCAGACGATTGGAGAGATACCATATGACGATCAACTGTGTATGGGAGCATAACGGCAGAGACACCTTGCTTTATGCGGTGGATTTTGTAGGTGCATACACCCGCGGAGAAACATTGGAAGCCGCTGTCCGGAAAATGCAAGCAGAAATATGCTCTTATCTCAAATGGTGCGGCAAAAAAGCAGTAACAAGCATGGATATCGTCATCATCGAAGAAAAGGTTTCCGAGCTTGCGATCTGCGACGCGGACTCTGATGTGCTTTTTGAAAGTGAAAAAGCACCGCTGACAGCAGAAGAATATAGAAAGTTAAAGGCACTTGCGCTGAAATCAGCGCAGGATTTTCTTGCTTTGTATGATTCTGTTCCCGATAAGAATGCAACGGCTGCGCCTGAACGCAAGACCTTTTACGGCAAAGTTCCACGCTCAGCTTATGAAATGTATGCGCATACGAAAAATGTAAACGAATACTATTTTTCGGAGATTCATGTTGATGCTGACAATAACGGAAGCATCTATGCGTGCCGCAAACGCGGATTTGAGGCGCTGGAAGCAAAGGGAGATTTTCTTGAAAATGTAGTCGTCGCAGGTAGCTATGGAGAAGATTGGTCTCTCCGTAAGGTGCTTCGTCGATTCATTTGGCATGACCGCATTCACGCCAAGGCAATGTATCGAATGGCTACAAAAGTTTTTGGTGCGCAGAGCATTGTAAATCCGTTTTACTTTTTTGATGAAGAAGTCTTAAGGTGAAAGAACCATGAACAAAGATATGTGCGTAGCCTGTGACGATGGGAGCAAGTATACATTCCCGTGGACGAACCGCTAAAAGCGGAACAGGCGTGACCGAAATCACGCCTGTTCCCAAAAACTTGAATTTTGCTTTTTGTCTACAATCTGCAAGAGGCCTTTCGGTCTCTTTTTCTTTTGCCCTTACATCGCGAATATCGTCATGCCCTGCAAGCCCTTGATCTTCACGCTGAACGCGCCGCTTCGGGCGGTGAAAATCTGCCCGTCGTCGGAAACGAGCGTCTGCGCGCCGGAGACGTCCGCGCTCGTCAGGTAGACGACGACCTCTCTGGCGCTGCGGTTGATGAGCGTCACGGCGCAGGCGTTTTCGGCCTTTTTGCCGAACGCATCCTTCCCGTTTTCGTTTTTGCGGATCACGCCCAGCACGGCCGAGCAGGGCGCGATATACGCACATTCGCCGGTTTTCAGCACGGGATGGCCGTTTCGCATGGCGGCCATGGCTTTGTAGCGCGCCAGCATATCCTGATCCTCGCGCCCCCACGGATAGGTACGGCGGCAGAACGGGTCGGCACAGCCCTCCACGCCCGCCTCGTCGCCGTAGTAGATGCACGGCATGCCCGGCACGCTGAACACAAACCGCAGCATCAGCTGTTCGCGCAGCGCGCCGATCATGCGCTCCTCCTGAGAGAGGCGGTGATCCGCGCGCTGGCTGCGGGGAATATCGCTGCCGTCGTTTCCGGCCAGCACGTTGAGGATGCGCGGCCTGTCGTGGCTGCCCATCAGGTTCATCAGCGCGTAAAGAAACGGCTTGGGATAATTCTGCGCCAGCGAGGAAAGCTCCTTGGCGACGGCCGCCGCGTCCTTCTGCGCCATCAAAAACGCGATCAGCGCGTCGCGGAGCGGGTAATTCATCACGCTGTCCAGCGTGTCGCCGAGCACATAGGAGCGCATCTGCCCGTAGGCAACCTTGTGGCTCGCATCCTCCCAGACCTCGCCGAGCACTGCCGCGTCCCCGGATACGTCCTTGACCTGCCTGCGCAGCTCGCGCAGAAACGGCATCGGCAGCTCGTCGGCCACATCCAGCCGCCAGCCGCTCGTGCCCTTTCTGACCCAGTGGCGCACGACGGAATCGTCGTCCTCCAGAATGAAGCGGCGATAATCCTCGTCCATTTCGTTGACGTTCGGCAGGGTTTTGAAGCCCCACCAGCACTCGTAATCATCCGGCCAATGGCGGAAGGTGAACCATTTGTAATACGGCGAATCGGGGTCGCGATACGCGCCGACGTGCTCGCCGTAGGTGCCGCGGCGGTTGAAATACAGGCTGTCGTCGCCGACGTGAGAGAATACGCCGTCGAGCATCACGCGCATGCCCAGCGCCTCGGCCTCTTTGCACAGGCGCGCCAGCGCCTGCTCGTCGCCGAACATCGGATCGACCCTGCGATAGTCGCTCGTGTCGTATTTGTGGTTGGTGCGCGCGCAGAAAATCGGGTTGAAGTACAGCACGCTCACGCCGAGCTGCTTGAGGTACGGCAGCTTCTGCCGCACGCCCTCCAAATTGCCGCCGAAGAAATCGTTGGCAAAGTTGTCGCCGTTTTCGGCGATGTTGAGGAAGGGCATTTCATTCCAATCCTCGTGCAGGATGATATTCTGCCCGTCCTTGGCGTGCATGAGCGCGTCCGTGCCTTCGCCATGGCAGAAGCGATCCACCATGATCTGATACATGACGCCATCGCGCATCCACGCGGGAGTATCGTAGGCCGCGTCGTAAACGGTGAGCTGGAAGCTCTCCTCGCTCCCCATCACGCCCTCGCCACAGCCGGTGTGATCCCCCGGCGCGCCGAGCACCACATGCTCGCCCTTGTATTCGCACTCGAACCGATACCAGAGCAACCGGGGCTTATCGCCCACGCCGATCTGCGCCTCATAGATCATTCTGCCGTCCTTCAATCCCAGCGGGCGCATGGGATAACGGCGCTCATCGCCATTCCAGACACGCAAAAAAAGCTCAACCGGCGCCTGTTCATCTTCCACCGTCAGACGCAGCCGAACCTGTCCGCCCGTCGCCACCGCGCCCTGCGGCTTGCGATCAAACGGGTTGAGGGTATGATGCTTCAAAACCATGCTCTCGAAACACTCCGTCTTTTCAAAGTTCTGCCCCGCCGTTCCGCGCGGGGGCTTTCTGCGCTCCATTGTAACGTACTTGCCCAGCGCCTGTCAAGCGGCTTTGCGCCGCCCGCCGCGGTGGGAAGAATTCGGTGGAAAGAGTTCACATTTTTGTTTCATTTTCATTGCTTCCCTGCTACATCCGCGCGCTATAATATTCTCCACGCAAGGCTGGAAAGGGGGCGCGCCGCATGGCGAAGCGAATTTTTTCTCTGACGGCGGTTTGTCTCCTGGGTTTCATGCTGCTGCCCGCCGGAAACAAATCGACGCAGACGCTCTCCGCGCCCGACGCGCCGGCGCGCGAGGCGACGAGCGGCGAGGTGCCGGACGAGCGCCTGCTCTTTCCTGAATTGACCGATTCGGACATTTCGGAAATTCACATCCGCGCCGGGGACGACTGCGCGTTTGATTTCAGCCTGCGCGGCGAGTTGAGCGTCAACGGGCAGAAGGCCGACGGCGAGGTTTTTTCCACGCTGCTCGACCAGCTGACGGCGGATTGCTTCGTCCCCTGCGAGGATTTTGAGCCGCGCGGCGAACCGCTGCTGACGGTGACGGTCTCCACCGACACACAGGATTTTTCCGCCCGTTTTTATCAGGACAGCGAGGACGGCAAATACGCCTACGTCGTCGCCGGGGCTGACAAGGAGCGCTGCTTAAAGACGGACGCATGGCGCGTGGGCACGCTGCTGCTGACGTGCGAGGGCACGCGCATTTTCGACGCCAGCGGGCAGGAAACGCCCGTGAATTAGCCCTTCAGCCATTCTTCCCAGATTTCCGGGCAGTATCCGACGGTGGCGCGGCGGCCGTCGCGGACGATGGGCAGCCGAAGGAGCTGCGGTTTTTCCATCAGCCCCGCGAGAATCGAATCGCGGTTTTGGGTGTAGGCGATCACGCTTTCGCGATACGCCTTGCTCTCCTTGTCGCAGAGCGCGTCCAGCCCGACCGCGGCGGCGACGCTCTCCAGCTCCCGCCTGCCGATACCGTATTTGAGCACGTCCACGCGCTGATACGCGACGCGGCGCTCCTTGAAAAAGCGCTCGGCCTTCTGGGTGTCAAAGCCTTTTCCGCAATAAATCTGATAAGCCATCTTGATTCCTCCGTTCTTTTCCTTATAATAGAGCATGACGGCTGATTCCGTCAAGCCGATAAGCAATAGGGAAAACCACGGAGGTTTTGCATATGAAGAAAAAAATCGCGCTCGTCACCGGCGCATCCGGCGGCATCGGCGGCGCGTGCGCCGAAAAGCTGGCGCGGGAGGGCTGCACGGTTCTGGTTCACGGCTGCCGCGGGCTTCGGCAGGCCGAGGCGCTGGCCGACCGCCTCTGCGCAGAGGGGCACGACGCGCACGCGGTCTTCTGCGATCTGGCCGACAGTGAGAGCGTGCAGGCGATGTGCCGCGACGTGCTCGCGCTGTATCACCGCGTCGATGCGCTGGCGCTCTGCGCGGGCATATCGCACACCGGGCTTCTGTGCGACATGACGGACGCGCAGTGGCGCGCGGTGATGGATGTGAACGTCTCCGGCATGTTTTACCTCATCCGCGCGCTTGCGCCGGGCATGGTTTCCCGAAACGAGGGCGCGATTGTGACGGTTTCCAGCATGTGGGGGCGCGTCGGCGCGTCGTGCGAGGTCGCGTATTCCGCCAGCAAGGCCGCTGTGATCGGCCTGACCCGCGCGCTGGCCAAGGAGCTGGGGCCCAGCGGCGTGCGCGTCAACTGCATCGCTCCCGGCGTGATCGACACGCGCATGATGGATGAGCACAGCGACGAAACCAAGGCCGCGCTGGCAGAGGAAACGCCGCTTTGCCGCCTCGGCACGCCGCAGGACGTGGCGCAGGCCTGCGCGTTTCTGCTCTCGGACGCGGCCTCCTTCATCACCGGGCAGGTGCTCGGTGTGGACGGCGGCTACATTTAACAAATTTTTTTCAAACTTTTTCCGACAGGATTTCACACAAAAATGACGGAATCCGCCCATCCGCGCACGAAAATTGTGGTCAGTTATCGACAGCGACCACATCATATTGTGGATAACCCGCGATGAACCGGCAGAGCAGGCGGATGAAAGCTGCATTTTCTTTCTTTTCGCCGCCTGCCAAAAAAGCCTTGAAAACAGGGCTTTTTTTTGATATGATAGGAAAGCTGTCATAAGAAGTTATCCACAGGTGGAGTCTATCTTTCCACAAGCTGTGGAAAGTATTGTGGATATCCACAGTATATCCACAGGGATATGTGTACAGATTGTGGGAAAGCGGCCGTCACGCGCCGCAGAAGATACGGAGGTTTCCGCCATGGATCATATCGAATTATGGGATAAGGCCAAGGCACTGATGCGCGAGGAGCTGGCCAACGTTTCCTATACCACATGGATCGAGCAGCCGCTCAAGCCCGTGTATGTGGTGGACGACAAGCTCGCGCTGGAGGTCATCAGCGATTTCAACGAGAAGACCATCCGCGCGCGCTATCTGCCGATGATTACCGAAGCGGTGAGCCAGGCCGCCGGGCGCGAAATGACCATCGAGCTGATGAGCGTCAAGGAGCGCATCGAGTGGCAGGAGCGCCAGAAGAAGGAAGACGCCCCGGCGATGCAGGGCATCAACATGTTCAACCCGAAATCGACGTTTGACACGTTCGTCGTCGGCTCGTCCAACCGCTTCGCGCACGCCGCCGCGCTGGCCGTCGCCGAGCAGCCGGGCATGGCCTATAACCCGCTGTTCCTCTACGGCGGCGTCGGCCTGGGCAAGACGCACCTGATGCACGCCATCGGCCACTTCATTCAGGATCATTTTCCGAACATGCGCATGCTCTATCTGCCCAGCGAGATGTTCACCAACGAGCTGGTCGCCGCCATCAAGAACAACAAGAACGTGGAATTTCGCAACCGCTTCCGCAACGTCGATGTGCTGATGCTGGACGACATTCAGTTTATCGCCGGCCGCGATTCCACGCAGGAGGAGTTTTTCCACACCTTCAACGCCCTGCACAGCGCGGGCAAGCAGATCATCATCTCCTCCGATAAGCCGCCGCGCGAAATCGCCCGTCTGGAAGAGCGCCTGCGCAGCCGCTTCGAGTGGGGCCTGATTGCCGACATTCAGAAGCCGGATTTCGATACCCGAATCGCCATCCTGCGCAAGAAGGCCGAAAACGAGGGCATTGAAATCAGCGACGAGATGCTGGAGCTCATCGCCGGACGCATCGAGAGCAACATCCGCGAGCTGGAAGGCTCGCTGACCCGCGTCAACGCCTACGCCAAGCTGAACCACTGCGAAATCAACGAGGAGGTCATCTCCCACGCGCTGCACGATATCGCCGTCGTGCGCGATCCCAAGCGCATCACGCCGGAGCTGATTATCGACTGCGTGGCCGATTATTACAGCCTGAGCGCGGACATGCTGCGCGGCGATTCCCGCAAGAAGGAAATCGCGCTGGCGCGCCACGTCGCCGTCTATCTGACGCGCGAGATGACCGGGCTGAGCCTGCCGCGCATCGGCGACGCTTTCGGCCGCGATCACTCGACGATCATCAATTCCTGCGACAAGGTGACCAAGATGCTCGATACCTCTTCGGATATGAAGAGCTCGATTGCCGATCTGAAAAAGATCATCACCGAGAAATAAATACATTGGGGCTCTGCCCCAACCCCGGCAGAAAACTGAGTTTTCTGCGCCTTCCAACCGACGCTGTTTCGCAGCGTCGGTTTTTTTCCACAGTTTATCCTTGAATGTGGAAAACCGGCTCGATTTTCGTAATCCTTCGGATTTATAACCCCGGGTGCAGGGTCGCAACCCTGGTCGTTTTAGTGGGGGTTATGGGGTTCTTAGGGGATTTAAGGGAGGATCGAAGCCGAGCGCGCCCTGTGGGCGGCTCAGCGAGGCGGAGCATCCCAAGCGAAAGGGAGCAACCCTGTTGCGACCTTTGAGCGCGGTAAATCGAAATCTTCCGGGAAACTCGCATAGTCGCGCAAGCGCTCCTTGCGATTTCCGATTTCCGCCATGCTTTTTCCCGCACAGCGGGCGCATGGCTTCAATCCCCTAATCCCCTAGGCCCAGCGGAGCGTTTCCTCGGCGCAATCGGCCTTGACATCAAAAAATACCGCGTCTCGTCGTAGATGTGATCCTCGCCTGCGGTGTCAATGTCCTCCGGCCTGCGCGCGTCGTAGACCAGCGCCGGGATCGTCCGTCGAAAGTCTCGGCAGTTTTCGAAAACGTAGAGCATCGGCCGCCCTTCCTCGTCAAATTTGAGGCGCTCGTGCAGCTGCATCTTTCCCGGCAGCCGCGTGTTGTCCCCCTTCATAAAGATCACGCCGTTGAATACCTTTCGAATCTGCTCCTCCACGCTCAGTCCCCGGCTTCTGTCCCAGATGGCCGGGTCGGCAATGCCGCAGACGTGTATGCCTTCCTCAAATTCCGGCTCCATCAAGTCGGCCAACTGCCGCGCGATTTCTCCGGGCGGGCAGGTCACGCCGACGTTCGCCTCTCCCGGCACGCAGCCGTAAAGCTCCTTGTATCGGTAAACCCGTCCCTCCTCGTCCACCGCCCAAACGCCAAAAGAAAAAGGCCGCGTGTATCCGTGGTCGAAGCTGACCACCCGCGTCCAGTGCCATGGAATTTTGAACGGTTTGATGACGTGCGTGTATAGCCCGTCCTCGTAATGTGCCGGATCGTCCACAAACTCCGGGAAAGCCTGCCCGTCGAATGCGTCCCACTTTCCCAGAAGCAGCGCCTCCCGCAGCGCCTTGGGCTTCTGCTCCAGCTCCACGATGTAGTCCCGCGTGATGTGCGGATTGTCCATCGCCGTCGCCGGGATGTATTCGATCCGCCTCACGCTCACCCCGCCGAGGATGCTGCTTTCCACCGTCGCTTCGGCGACGCGCTGCCCCGCGCCCGTCGCGTCCACGAATCGCGCCTTCACCCATGCGTGCCCCGGGCCGCCGGGGTTGCTCGCGCAGCGGACGCAGGGCGTGATGCCCAGCCGCTTTTCCGCGCGCAGCCTCGTCCGGAGGTAGTCGTACATGGGCTTTGTGAAATGTGTCAGCTCGTCGAAATACAGCCAGTGGATTTCCGCGCCCTGATACTTGAGCAGCCCATCGCCCTCGTTGCTCAGGTGGCAGAAGTGGATGACGCTCCCGTTGCTCAGCCGCAGCTCATGCGCGCTGGCGACGTATTTGCCCAGCTCCTTCGGCGCAATGCGCATCATCGTGCGCACCAGCGTCATTTCCAGCTCCGGGTATGTCCGCCTGAATAAATAAGCGTGCGTCTGCGGATATTTCAGGCATCGCATCAGCGCATCCCAGCAGATGGCGTAGCTCTTTCCGCCGCCCGCCGCCCCGCCGTAGAGCACCTCGTCCGCCGTGCTCGCGTGAAACGCCAGCTGCTTGCCCGTCGGACGGTAGGCCAGCTCAAGCTCCATGCCTTTCCTCCTTTCCCTTTTCCGCGCTTTCCGGCATCCCCAGCGGCGGCGCGCCCTGCGCGAATCGAATCACCACGTCGCTCCGGCTCTCCTTGGGCACGCGAACGCCCGCCCGGTCGAGGATGTCCTTCGCCGCCCTCTGGCTGATCGTTTCGTTCACCTCGCCGTCCAGCAGCAGCGCCGCCTGCCGCCGCGCCGCCTCCTCCGCGCTCTTGTTCACGCAGATTTGCGCCCGCAGCTTGGCCGCCTCGCTCCGCTTTTTGTAGGTTTCCAGCCGCGCCAGATCGCCCAGCACCGTCTTGGCCTGCCGCAGGCTGATGCCCAGCCGCGCCGCAATCTCCGCTTCCTCCCGGTTCTCTTCAAAGTACAGCCGAACCACCTCGCTCTTCATGCTCTCCGTCATTTTCATCGTCATCCCTCCCTTCCTTTGGGCATATAAAAAGCCGCTCCCTTTCGGAAACGGCTCATGCCCATTTGATGGTCGTCTAGGAGGGCTCTTTCGTTCCCTCTTTGACTGATTCTATCATACCACACCTTTTTCCGCGCCGCAAGCTGACATTTGGGGGACATTTAGCGGACGCCTTCCGGACATTTTCCGGACATTTCCCTAACGTCTCCCGTTCGTCCGCCCGCGCATTTTTCTCATTCCTCCGCCTTTTCCTCTTTCTCAATCTCCCGCTTGTATCGCCGAATCTGCCGCTCGCATCTGTCCGTGATCCGCGCCGTGTCCTCCAAATTCATCCCGCAAATGTAGTAATATAAGCAAAATGCATATGCGCCGCTCTTCATGCCGATCATCGCCTCCCGCGCTTCCTTTTCGTAGTCGCGCAGCCGCTTTTCTTCCCGCTTCAGCGATTCCTCCAGCGTTTCCCGCAGCATGACCTTCATTTCCAGCCCGCGCGGCAGGCCGCCCTTTCCTCTGGGCATCCCGTCGAGCGCCGCCGCGCCGATCGCCGCCTTCGTGTCCTCCAGCCGCTCGCGCAGCTCCTGTACCAGTCTCGCCTGGCTTCTCACCCTCAGCAGCGCCTGCTTATCCTTCTGTGTCATCGTCTCAAACTCCCCTTTTGCTTCCGCCGGCCTGTCCGGCTCATCTCTCCGTCTCAGCGCTCCATGCTTCCGCCCGTCCCAGCGGTTCTTCGCACATTCCGCAGCCGTCACATTCTTCCTTGAGGTGCAGCACACAGGAAAACGCCATTTTCTCCTCCTCAAATCCGCGTCGTCTTTTCTCACCGTCTTCATTCCGTTCGCATTCCGGGGCAGTAATGCGAACGTATGTTCCCATTTTACGCGATATGCCCCGCTTTGTCAACCCGGTCTCCCGTCCAAAACCGTCTGTTTCCGCCCTATTTTTCCCATATAGAGAAAGGACGCGGTTTTTCCGCGTCCTCACCCATTGATATCAAACGTTCGTATCGGCATAGTCCCCCGTCTCACAGGCGCATCTGCCGCAGCGCGTCCTCCTTCTTCACCCCGGCCAGCCTGAGCCGGTGCGCTTCTTCGAGCAGCCGCCCCATTTCCTCCCCCGGCTGAATTCCCCGCGCGAGGAGATCCGCTCCCGTGATGTGCGGCCTTGCCATCATTTCCTCATACGCCGAAAGCCGCGCCCGAATCGTCCGTTCCGTCTCCGCGTAGGGCGCGGCGTTTATCCTGCCCCGATGGTCTGCCTTCGCAAGCAGCAGCAGGTCTTCCGGGCAGGCACTCCGGTCAAACAGCCTGTTCCATGCCTTCTGTCCGCTGTTCTGCGCGGCGTACATATTCGGCTTCATGTGCAGCTCCACCATGTTCAGCACATAACGGCAAAGCGCCTTTTCCCCCGTCAGCCGCCGCAGAAAGTCCTCCGCCAGCGGCACGCCCGCCGTTTCGTGCCCGTAGGCGTGAATCACGCCGTCCTTCTCCTGCATGGCCACTGCCTTGCCCACGTCGTGCAGCAGCGCCGCCAGCATCAGCCCCGTCGGGTTTTTCGCCTCGTCCCGGAGCTTGGCCGCCTCGTCTACAACCAGCATCGTGTGCGTCCATGCGTCCCCCTCCGGGTGGCAATCCGCCCGCTGCTTCACGCCGATGAGCGACGCGACCTCCTTCAGCCAAGGTTCGAGCTGTCCCATCTCCCGCAGCGCTTCAAAGCATCGGGATGGCCGCTTGCTTCTCGTCAGCGCCTTCTCCATTTCGCCCATCACGCGCTCCCGCGCCAGCCCGTCAAGGTCAAGCGTCCGGCAGAGCGCCATCGTTTCCGGCGCAATCGCAAACTCAAGCCGCGCCGCGAACTGCGCCGCCCGGATGGCTCTCAGCGGGTCGCGCCGAAAGGTTCTCTCGTCCACATGCCGAATCACCCGATTTTGGATGTCCGCCTGCCCGCCGAATCGGTCGATCAGCGCTCCGGTCAGCGCGTCCCGCATCATCGCGTTCATCGTAAAGTCGCGCCGCCTCGCCGCTTCCTCCACGCCCATAAAGGGGTCGATGTCCGCGTCCTCGCCCTTTCCGCCGCCGCGTCGGGGCAGCACGATGTCCAGCGTGTATCCGCGCAGCGCAAACACGCCGAAGCTCGCGCCCATCTCCTTCCACGGTCCGATCTCGCCCAGCATCTTTCGCACCGCGTCCGCCGTCATCCCGTGGATTTCGATGTCCACATCCTTGCTTTCCCGCCCCATCACGCTGTCGCGAACAAAACCGCCGACAAAGTAGACGCGCCCGCCCGCTTTCTCGGCCATCCGCGCAATCCGCCGCGCCATCGCCAAATTTCTTTCCAGGCCGTCTCCTGCTCACACGCATTTTAGGAAATCCCCGCCTCAAATTTCCCGCCTCATCACGATATAGCCGTCCTCGCGCAGCACCTCAAACCCGTTCTTTGTCCAAAACGCGAGGCTCTGCGGATTCCCCTTGTCTACGCCAAGCTGAATTTCCCGATACCCAACCGCCTTCAGACTCGCGGCCATGTCGCGGATGATTCCGCTTCCGGCACCTTTCCCCTGCTTTTCCGCGCTGACCATGAACAGCCCGATCCACGCGGTTTCCTTCGCGGGATAGCCGCTGATCCAGTCCAGAACAGCGACCAGCTTTTCCCCCTCAAAAAAGCCGACATATGCCTTATCCTCCATGCCCCTTCCCGGCGGAAGCGCGGTCATGTCCGCCAAAATGCTTTCCCGCGTCGCCATCGGCGGATGATATTGATAAAACAGCCGGTTTCCTTCGCAAAGCGCCAAAATCGCGTCCACATCCCGCTCGCCAAGCCGCCGCATCTGAAAGGCATTGCCCGTCGTTTCCGTCCGCATATTCATTCCTCCACCTTGTCCAAATTCTTCCATCCGAACCGCATGATCGAAACCAGCATGGATATCTCCGTCGCCGCCTCGTCGAGCACCCCGGCCATCGACCCGCAGATCAGGTTGTATTCGTTATAGTCCCATCACGTATACCTGACACGGGTTCCATTCGTCCCATAGACGCGGAAACACCTCGAACTCCTTGAACCCCATCGCCAGATAAAACCGATTCGTCGCGTCATACTCGGCGTATTTCCCCATCTGCACCGTTTTCACCTGCATGAACGCATAACCCGCCTCGCGCGCCGTCCGCTTGGCCGCTTCCACCAGCGCGCGCCCCGCGCCCGTTCTGTGCCGCGCCTTCAAAACGCCCATCACGTACAGCTCCACCGTGTCGCGCCCCGTCTCCTTCAGGCAGAGAAAACCGACGGGGGTTTCTCCGTCCATCGCGGCGAAAAAGAGCTTGTCCGCGCTCTCGCTGACGTATTCCTCCCGCGCCTCCGGGATGCCGAACCACTCCGGCAGCGCCTCCAAAATCACGCGGCAGATTCGCCGCTTTTCCTCCGCGTTTTCGATTTTCCGAATTTCAATTCCCATTTATTCTGCTCAGCTCGCTTTCATCCTCGATTTCCGTCAAAAAACGGTGCCGCTTCACATTCGGGAAGCCGGGATACGGAACAATCCCTTCCAGCCTTTCGCCCTTTTTTTCGATCACTCTGACCAATCCGGCGTTAGCATGCCGCCCATGGTGAAATCCGACAACACCTTCGTCGTTTCTCCTCATGCCTCCCCCTTCGAGGGACATTGAATCTGTTGCCGCCTGCGGCGGAAACAAACAGATGAAATGCCGAAGGTTGGCACGACGAAGTCGTGACGGAAGGAGTACCCAAAAAGCGGCGCCGCAACATACGACGCCGCTTTCCACATTCTGTTTTACTTCGCGAACTCGGTGCAGCGGGTCTCGCGGATGACGTTGACCTTGATCTGTCCCGGATATTCCAGCTCATTTTCAATGCGCTTGGCGACCTCGCGGGCGAGCACATAGGTGCCCTCGTCGGAGATGTCCTCCGGCTTGACCATGATGCGCACCTCGCGGCCGGACTGAATCGCGAACGACTTTTCCACGCCCGGGAAGCTGTTGGAAATCTCCTCCAGTTTTTCGAGGCGGCGGATGTAGTTCTCGATGCTCTCGCGGCGCGCGCCCGGACGAGCCGCGGAAATCGCGTCGGCCGCCTGAATGAGCACGGCCTCGACGGTCTGCGGCTCGATATCGTTGTGGTGCGCCGCGATGCAGTGGATGACCTCGGGGGACTCGTGGTAGCGCTTGGCCATTTCAACGCCCAGCTCGACGTGCGTGCCTTCCATCTCGTGATCGACGGCCTTGCCGATGTCGTGGAGCAGACCCGCGCGCTTGGCGAGCTGCACATCCGCGCCCAGCTCCGCCGCCATCAGACCGGCCAGATGGCTGACCTCGATGCTGTGCTGGAGCACATTCTGGCCGTAGCTCGTGCGATAGCGCATGCGGCCGAGCAGCTTAACCAGCTCGTGGTGGATGCCGTGCATGTTCGTTTCAAAGATGGCCTGCTCGCCGGCCTCGCGAATCTGGTTGTCTACCTCGCGCTTGGCCTTTTCGACCATTTCCTCGATGCGCGCCGGATGGATGCGCCCGTCGGCGATCAGCTTTTCCAGCGCGATTCGCGCAACCTCGCGGCGAATCGGGTCAAACGCGGAGACGATCACGGCCTCCGGCGTATCGTCGATAATCAGATCCACGCCCGTCGCGGTTTCCAGTGTGCGGATGTTGCGGCCCTCGCGGCCGATGATGCGGCCCTTCATATCCTCGTTCGGCAGCGACACGACGGAAACCGTGGTCTCTGCCACGTGGTCGCTGGCGCAGCGCTGAATCGCCATCGCGACGATGTTGCGCGCCTTCTTTTCGGCCTCGTCCTTCGCGGTCTGCTCGATTTCGCGCACCATCACGCCCGCGTCGTGGTAGGCTTCCTTCTGGATGCGCTGCACGATCATGTCGCGCGCCTCGTCCTGCGTCATCTTCGCGACGCGCTCCAGCTCGGCGCGGCTCTTTTCCTCCATGTCCTTGGCGGTCTTCTCGGCCTCCTCGGCGGCGGTCTTCTGGCGGACGCTGTATTCCTGCGCCTCGGCGGTCAGGCGATCCAGCTCGTTCTGCTTGCGCTCCAGGCCGGTCTCGCGCGCGTCGAGGTTATCCGCTTTTTTGTCAAGGGTTTCCTCGCGCTGGGTCACGCGGCGCTCGCTGCGCTGCACCTCGGCGCGGCGGTCGCGAATCTCGCGATCCAGCTCGTTCTTGAGGCGGATGACCTCTTCCTTCGCTTCGAGGATGCTTTCCTTCTTCTTCTCCTCCGCACGGCGCTGTGCGTCGTCCAGCAGATTACGGGCATATTCCTCGGTGCGCCCGATTTTCTTTTCCTGCACGTTCTTGCGATACATGTAGCCTGCCGCAACGCCCGCGGCCAGCGCGGCTGCAATCGCCAAAAGGGTAAAAATAAACGACGCCAATCTGCTTCACTCTCCTTCTGTTTGGATTCTTAATTTCTTTCAATCAATCGTCCAAGAAAAAAGGGTACAGATTGACGCCTGCCTCTGGCGATAAACAACACAAATTAGGCGCAAAGAACCATGCCATCGTCGGGGCACAAGAACCCCGCCGCGGCTTTGCCGCCTATTCAGTTTTGATGTATCAAACGCCCGGAAAAGTCGGCCTAAACGCACCCCGCTTTTCCCCGGCGCAATGTCCAGCACAGCATAAATCTGCACACGCTTTCACTCTGACTATCTCTATTTTACATTTGATTGAACCGCATGTCAAGAGAATTTGTCAATCCGGTGAAATTTGCGATGCGTTTTTGAGCAAAACATATAGAAACGGACGGGTATTTCTGCCCGTCCGCTGTGAATATGAATCTTTTTATTCCTCGTCGTCCGCGAGATCGGCCTTATGCGCCTCGATGATCTTGCTGGAGATGGCCTGCGGCACTTCTTCGTAGCGCTCGAAGTTCATCTTGAACGCGCCCTTCGCCTGCGTCATGGAGCGCAGATCGGTTGCGTATTTGAACATTTCGGCCTGCGGCACTTCGGCGATAATCAGCTGCTTGCCGTCGCTCTGCTCCATACCGAGGATGCGGCCGCGGCGCTTGTTCAGGTCGCCCATGATATCGCCCATGTACTCGTCCGGCACGCTGATTTCCACGTGCATGATCGGTTCGAGCAGCACCGGGTTGGCGTTGATGCACTGCTTATACGCGATGCGCGCCGCCGTCTTGAACGCCATTTCGGAGGAATCGACCGGGTGATAGCTGCCGTCGTAGAGCTTGGCGCGCAGACCCGTCATCGGGAAGCCCGCGAGCACGCCCTTGACGAGGTTCTCGCGCAGACCCTTTTCGACCGACGGGATGAAGTTGCGCGGCACCGCGCCGCCGACCACCGCATCGACAAACTCGAAATCCGTGCCCGGTTCGGCCGGGGAGAACTCGATCCACACGTCGCCGAACTGGCCGTGGCCGCCGCTCTGCTTCTTGTGACGGCCCTGCACCTGAATCGTCTTGCGGATGGACTCGCGATAGGCGATCTTCGGATCCTTGAACACGGCGTCCGCGCCGAACTTGCTCTGCAGCTTCTGGCGCACGATTTCAAGCTCCAATTCGCCCTGACCGCTGATGAGCGTTTCGGTGGTCATCGGGTCCTTGGCGACGATCACATCCGGCATTTCTTCGCACAGGCGCGCCAGACCGGAGAAGACCTTGTCCTCCTCGCCCGCCTTCTTGGCGTATACCGCCAGAGAAATCTGCGGCGCGGGGAAGTCGATGCTGTCATACTGAACGACCTTGCCGATTTCGCAGAGGCTGTCGCCGGTGGAGGTGTATTGCAGCTTGCTGAGCGCACCGATGTCGCCCGCGCAGAGCATGCCGACCGGAATCTGCTTCTTGCCGCGCACCATGAAGATGCCCGCCGCCTTCTCGGGCTTGTCCGCGTTCGCGTTGAACAGCGGGGTCGCCGGGGTCAGCACGCCGGAGATGACCTTAATCAGGGACAGCTTGCCCACGAACGGGTCGGCGATGGTCTTGAACACCTGCGCGGTGAAGCTCTCGCTCATGTCCGCGTGGCGGATGTGCATGGATTTGGTCTTGGGATTGATGCCGTGATAGGTGTGCTCCATCGGGCTGGGCATGTACATGGCCAGTTCATACATCAGCGGGCGCACGCCGATGCCGTTCAGGCTGGAAACCGGGGCGACCGGCACGATGCTGCCCTCGTAAATGCCCGCGGAAAGGCCGCGCAGCATGTCTTCCTCGCTCAGCTTGCCCTCGTCGAAGAATTTTTCCATCAGTTCTTCGCTGGTGCTCGCCGCCGCCTCGTTGCAGGCCTCGCGCGCTTCTTCGACCAGCGCTTCCATTTCTTCCGGAATCGGGATCTCGCGGCGATCCTTGCCCGCGCCGGTGAAGGCCTTGCCCGTCAAAACGTCCACCACGCCGATGAAGGACGTACCCTCGCCGATCGGCAGAACCGTCGGGATGATGCAGTTGCCGTAGGTGCTGCGCAGATCGTCGAGCACCTTGCGGTAATTGATATGTTCACGATCGACCTGCGAAACGGCGATGATGCGCGCCAGACCATGCTTCGCGGTCGCGTTCCATGCTTTTTCAAAGCCGGTGGAGATGCCCGTTGCGGCGCTCAGGACGATGACCGCGCCCTCCACGGCGTGCAGCGGGCCGGACATTTCGCCCGCAAAATCGAAGTAACCGGGAACGTCAATGAGATTGAGCTTCTTGCCGTGGATTTCAATCGGCGCCACGGACGCGCTGATGGAGATATGACGCTTGATCTCTTCGGGATCGTAATCACTGACCGTGTTTCCATCCTCGACACGACCCTGGCGGTCAGTCACGCCGGCGGCATAGAGCATCGACTCAACCAGCGTCGTTTTGCCTTCAGAGCCGTGTCCCAATACAGCGATGTTGCGTATGTCCTTCACCATGTAGTCCTTCATAAATCGTTCCTCCTTTGAAGCCTTGTTTCGGCTGTTTTTCAGGCGGCTTGTTTCGCGCCCGCCCGCATCTGATGCTCATTATATCAGAATGTATGAAAAAATGGAAGTGTTTTTGGATAATTTCTTTTCTCAACTCGGTCAATTTTGCCAAATTCGCGCTCGCTTTTTACGAACTTTCTGTGCGATCGGCCGCCGTTTGATCGCTTTTTTGCCTTCTCCACGCCTTGCTCGTGCAGGGCGGCTTTGCGCAATTTCTCATACACGCAAAAAACGTCCGGCGGGCGCAGGCAGTCGGGCGCTTTTTTACGCGCCCCTTTTGCCGTTTCCGTCGAACGTTTCCGTTTTTTTGCTTTTTGTCTTCTTTTTTTGTTTCTTTGCAGGCTTTACGAATTTTTCTCTTCGCTTTCCGCCTCGCCGAGCTGCTCCATGATCGTCTGATACAGAAACGGCGCGCGGCTTGGCCAGCGCTCGCAGAAGCGCTTCGCCTGCGCCTTCGTCGCCGCCGTCAGCGTCATGGAGAAGATTTCCGCGCCGCCCTCCAGCGCGCGCAGCGTGACGGCGAAGCCGTTGTCCGTCTCCTGCCACGAGGCGGGCATTTGCAGCTCGTCGCGGATGCGCCGCTTCCACGCGGGCGCGTTCGCGTTCAGCTTCTCCGTCTGAGAAGCGCGGATGCGGGAGGCGAACATTTCCACGCTCTCGCGCCCCTGCGGGGTCAGAATCAGCAGCGTCCCCTCCAGATGGCGCGCCTCGCGAACGAAGCCCGCCTCTTTCAGCCCGCCCAGCGCCAGATAAAACTGAAATTGATTCATCAGCGCGTTTTCAACCAGAAAGCGCAGAAGCTGTTCCTCCGTGCAGCCGCCGAGGCGGTTCAAAGACGACAGCACCACGAGCTTGTCCTCTTCTTCCGTAGCATGCACATCAAGCGGCATGGGCTGCACCTCCATCCCTTATTTTGCGGCGGTTTCCTCGCCGTCCTTGACCAGATAGCCGTCCAGATCGCGGAGCAGGTCGTCGCAGTCGTCGCTGTAAATCGTCATGGTGATCGGTCGGGAGAGATCAATCGAGAAAATGCCCAGGATGGATTTGGCGTCCACCACATAGCGCCCCGAGCGCAAATCCATATCATATGGATAACGATTGACCAGTCGGACAAAGTTTTTCACGTTGTCCGTCATCATCGTCAGGCGAATCGTCACGGTTTTCATATTCATGCACCTCGTCACATATTCATATCAGTCGATATTTTTCCTGTATTCCCCTTTATTATATCCAAAATACTGCTGAAATGCAAGTACGGTTTTTGTTTGCTGCATTGCCTTGACGCTCCCCGCGCGTTGTGCTATGCTGTTCGCATTGCTCCAGGATTGAGGTGATCGCTTTGTTTGCCCATCGCTCGCACCGTCAGGTGGAGATGACCGCCGGGCCGCTGCTGCCCAACGTGCTGGCCTTCGCCGTGCCGCTGATTCTCTCCGGCATGCTCCAGCTTCTATATAATTCCGCGGATATCATCGTCGTCGGGCGCTTTGCTGATTCCGTCGCGATGGCTTCCGTCGGCGCGACGACCTCCCTCATCCATCTGCTGGTCAGCCTGCTGATGGGGCTGAGCGTCGGCGCGTCCGTGGCCGTCGCCCGTGCGGCCGGCGCAGGGGATCGGGATGGCGTGCACCGCGCGGTGCATACATCCATGGCGCTGGCGGTGCTCTCCGGCGCGGCGCTGGGCGTGCTGCTGCTCGTCCTCTCCCGCCCGCTGCTCGAAATGATGGGCTGCCCGGCGGACGTGGTCGGCGGCGCGCAGCTCTACCTGAACATCTATGCCGTCGGCCTGCCCGCCAGCCTCGTCTATAATTACGGCGCAGCCATCCTCCGCGCGGTCGGCGATACCAAGCGTCCGCTGTATTATCTGACCGTCAGCGGTCTTTTCAACGTCGTCCTCAACGTGGCGCTCGTCGCCGGGCTCAGGCTCGGCGTTGCGGGCGTGGCCATCGCAACCGTCGTCAGCGAGACCATCAGCGCCGCGCTCGTGCTCGCCAGCCTCATCGCCAGCCACGGCGACGTTCGCTTTGAGCCGAAAAAGACGCGCATCGAGCGCCGCTCGCTTTCGATGATCCTTCGCATCGGCATCCCCGCGGGGCTGCAAAGCAGCATGTTCTCCATCTCCAACGTGCTCATCCAGTCCGCCATCAATTCCTTCGGCGCGGCCGCCATCGCGGGCAACACCGCCGCCGCCAGCATCGAGGGCTTCGCCACCACCGTCTCCAACTCCATCTCGCAGGCGGCGCTCACCTTCTCCAGCCAGAACATGGGCGCGGAGAAATATGCCCGCGTCCGCCGCGTGCTGCTCGTCTGCCTCGCGGCCACGTTCGTCGGCGGCCTGACGCTCGGCCTGCTGATTTACACGTTCGGCACGCCGCTGCTCGCGCTGTTCAACACCGATCCGGCGGTCATCGCCAGCGGCCTCGTCCGCGTGCGCCACAACATGCCGCTCTATGTCCTCTTCTGCATGCAGGATACCTTCGTCGGCCAGCTCCGCGGTGTCGGCTATTCCCTCCTGCCGACCATCACCAGCCTGAGCGGCATCTGCCTGCTGCGCGTGGTCTGGCTGTATACGGCCTTCGCCGCCTCCCCGACCCTCGATACGCTCTATCTCTCCTATCCCGTTTCCTGGGCGGCGACGCTTTTCGCGCTCATCGTCTGCTACGCGGTCGTGGTGCGGAAAATGCCGAGGGCGTGAATCTTTCTTTCTCCTTCCGTCACGACTTCGTCGTGCCAACCTGCGGCGTTTTCCACCGTCTGAATCCGCCACAGGCGGCGACGATAGAAAACGTCCCTCTAAGCGACGGTGGCTTTTCTTTTTCGGGAACAGAATGGCGTGCGAAGAAAATGACGCTGAAACAAGCGGCGGAAGCTTGTAATATGCCTGTTGGAACATTCTATGACAAAGCTCGGAAATTTGAAAACACTGCTTAAATGAAACGAATCAATAATTTGGGAAAGTGTACCATTGCAAAGGTCGAAAAGAAGTGAAATTTTGCCTTAGAATAATCGTGTTTCCCCTTGTAAATTCTGAATTATGGTGTATAATGTAAGATATATTATTGCAAATTGTATCTTCATAAAAATTTGCAAAGGTACACTTTATCAAAATTCAACAAGGAGGGAATGGGCTCGGCTCTTATGAAGAATTAGGAGCGTGTGTCTGAAGTACGATGGAAAGAAAAAAGGAAGTGAAAAGGGTTCTCTCGTGTTTGTTGGCGTTGGTTGTTGGTGTTTTCAATCACACCGAGCGCATTTGCTGCCGAAGAACCGGCATGGGATATTTCTCGCTCCAAAGTTGCAACGGCATTGAACGAAAATAACGAATCTACTGTTACGCTCTCGCTTCCAAGTGCGGAGGAAAATCTCAACAGCGATGTCGTTTTCGTATTGGACGGCTCTTCTTCTGCAAATACGGCGGTAGTGAAAGATTCTCTTGCGCTTTTGGAGGAACTGAAAACTGCCACGAAGAACAGCGGTGCAGCTGTGAATGTATGTGTTGTCAAGTTCAAACGGCGGGCTTTCAAGTCTGATTGGTATGACCTTTCCAATAACTTTGAAGCTATTAAGAATGCTATGCAAACCAAATATTCCGGAGGTACCAATATCCATGCCGGTCTTCTTGCGGGCAAGGAAGCCTTGGATCAGCATGACGGTGTATCGGCAGACAGAAAGTACCTGATTCTAATTTCGGACGGTTCTACCTATCTGTACAGCAAGGACGGCAACTGGGCAAGCGACACGCCCTTTACCCGTTCTTACTATACGAAGGAGAATTATAATGGTGCCGCCGGTGGATACTGGGATAACGGATTTTACGAACCCAATAATTATCCCGCTGTCAATGTCCCTCGGCCTAAAACCACATCCGACGTGGACGCTTGGCAGAAATATCTGAACGATGTAAAGGCCAGAAACGAAGCGATTAACAGTGAGGGTAAAACCGGTGATGCTTATGATTATCACTGCGAATATGATTTGAACTTTAATCAAGGCAAGCCAAGCGCTGATTTCAAATCTCAGCCTTGCGAACCTCGGACTGCAAACAACCGGGATATGGCGTTCTACTATGCAAATGAAGCATGGAATACAATAAAAGATAGCGGCTATCACGCCTACTCGATTGCTACTGCGGATGGCTCGGCAGGAGCAGGCAATGCTGACGATTCTCACTGTTTCATGAATTACCTGAATGACGGCGCAAGCCTTGATTTTGACGCTATCAAGAAAGAGATCATCTACGCCGTTGGCGCAGGTTCCCAAGTTGAAGATAAGATGGGCAGTGCATTTGACTTGGTTCCTGGCACTTTTCAGTTGACGGTAGGAGGCAAGGCGCTAACTTGTATTCAAAACGGCAACGCTTATTCGTTTGGGGATGATGCAAAGTCTGACCGCTTTGTTATTATCTACAATGAAGGCAATGATAGTTTCACCTGGACAATTAACGAAAATGTGTCGAATTTTGCACCGGTTCAGCTTTCGTATAAGGTGAAATTGACGAATTCATCAACTACGGCTGGTACATACGAGGTGGCAACCAATGAATATGCGAGACTGACACCTAAAGGCTCAACTGGAGTAGTTAGAGAAACGTTAGAATTTGACATACCTAAAGTAACCTATACAATCTCTGAAACAGCCAAACCAACTGACCTTCCGAAAACCGGTGATAATAGCAGCCTTGCCTTATGGTTTGTTCTGCTGCTTGTCAGCGGTGGTGCAATAACCGCAACAGCCGTTATCAGCAGCAAGAAAAAGCGCAGTGTAAAATAAAGTCAAATGAGTCAAAACCACCGGCGAAGCCGGTGGCTTCAGACTGTAGACAAAAAGGGTACTTTCGCGAGTCGAAAGTACTCTTTTTGTCTACAGTCTGGAGCTCCCTCTTCGAAGGTCTGGCACGGCATAGCCGTGACTGATGGAGTTACAATGGAGCTTTCATTTAGAAAATTTTCTAAATATCCATTGACAGCCTTCTCCATTCCTGCTATAATTCAAGCATCCACTATTTAGAATCTTTTCTAAACAGAATCCCTGAAAGGATGTCGCCTATGAGCTTTGCCGAAACCTTCAAAGCGCTTTCCGACCCGGCGCGGCGGGAAATCCTGCTGCTGCTCAGGGGCGGGCGCATGAGCGCGGGCGAAATCGCCGGGCATTTTGAGATGACGGGCGCAACGGTCTCCTATCACCTCAGCGTGCTGAAAAAGGCCGATCTCGTGTTCGAAACGCGCGAAAAAAACTTCATCTATTATGAGCTGAACACCTCCGTCGTCGAGGAGGTCATGCTCTGGCTCTCTCAACTGAAAGGAGACAACCATGAAAGCCATTCCTAAACGCACCCTGCTTGTTACCTGCATCGTCATCCTGCTGCCGATGTTTTTCGGCCTCGCCCTGTGGAACCGCCTGCCCGAGCGCATGCCCACCCATTTCGATTTCAGCGGCACGGCGGACGACTATTCCGGCCGCCCGTTCGCGGTGATCGGCCTCCCGCTGTTCATCCTCGCCATGCAGCTCTTTTGCGCCGTCATGCTGCGCGCCGATCCCAAAAAGCAGAATATCTCCGAGAAGATGACGCAGCTCATCCTGTGGGTCTGCCCCGCCGTCAGCCTGTTCGTCGGCCTGTCCATATACCTGAGCGCGCTGGGCTTCGCCATCAACGTCTCGCGTTTCGGCATGATTTTCGTCGGCCTGCTCTTCATCGCCATCGGCAATTATCTGCCCAAGTGCCGCCATAACTACACCGTGGGCATCCGCCTCCCGTGGACGCTTGACGACGAAGATAACTGGAATCACACCCACCGTTTCGCGGGCTATGTATGGATCATCGTCGGGGTGGTCACACTGCTTTCCGTCTTCCTCAGCCATGCAGCCGTCGTCTGGGTCGCCGCGATTTTTGTCGCGTCCCTCTCGCCGCTCGTCTATTCGTTCGTTTACGCGAAAAGGCACGGAAAAATCTGAACGCGCTCTGACCGAATGATTGCGCCTAAATAAAACGCCGCCCTTGACGCGCGGCGCGGATCATGCTACAATAAGGGCACGACGAGGGCTTTTGAATTGGTTAGCCTCTCGGCACTAACACGATGATGATGTCGACATCATCGTGTTCTTTCGTTTCCTGCGATTTTTCGATCTTGACAGACGTTACAAGCGTCTGTCGGATCGTAATCGTGGTCGTTTCTTTTGCTTTGATGGCTCTCACCTCCCTCCGGTCAGAATCCGGGGTGTTCCGGTGTCAAGCCCTCGCCATGCCTGTCGGCAAAGCCGACAAAGGCATTATATCATAGCTTTCTTTCCGGCACAAGAACGGTGTGCGGAAGAAGTCCTTTCGAGCCGATTGAAAGGTCGTGGTTGCATGTCCACCCGCTTTATCCCCAAGGAAAAACTCAGCAAAAAAGCCCGGCGCGAATTGAACGCCGCGCGGCGGACGCTTTGGGTCGTCTCCCCGATTTCCAAAATGGTTGAAAGCAAAAAAGTGTATAATCGCAAAAAATCCGCCCGGCTGTATCGCGAAGATACCGGGCGGATTTTTGACATCGTTACGGCTGAGTAAGCCAAATGGTCACGGCTTCTTCGGGACGCTCATCAACATGCACTCCGTCCCCATCCTCCATATAGAAACTCGGAATCCATTCCAATTTTTCCGGTTCAATCTGCGGTTTAACGTAGATCATTTCATCAATACAGTTCGTTGTTTCCAAGCCATCCAAATTACCGGAAAGTGCGACTCCTTCTTCTCCATCAATGCATACTCTCCACTCAGCCAAATCGCCTTTTTTCCAGTTTTCATTTTTCTCGCTGAACAGATGGCCATCCAAACTCTTCACATTCGTCGAAAACCGAATCGTTACATTTGAGGTTTCCACATCAAGCTTGATCTCCGTTGTTCCTATTGTTTTTTGCACTTCAAAAGTTTGCTCAATTTCATTCGGATGAAGCGGCACATCAATGTGAACGGTGTTCAGCGCCTTTTGATCGCCTCTTAAAACCCGCCAATGCGTTCCATCAAAAGCATAAAACGTTTCTTCTTCAAACAAATCAAACGCTAAAGGCAGAATCTTTTCATTTTTGTACATGTCCGGCAATTCAAACATCTTCATGCCGATTGCGCTTCCATCCAAATTGATCTTTTCATGCCAGAATATTGGTTCCAAATATTCTTCTGTTCCATTCAAATACGCACCGAAACTGCATTGATTCTTTACAAGCTTTGCGCTTGCTCTTCCATTCTGCTCAGCCATCTGTTTCATCTCCCGGATGAGATCCTGCAAAAACGCATCTTCCGTTTCTTCCAGCATGGACGAATCAATAGGCTGCATCTTCGCATCGTCTTCATCTGTTGGCTGCCATGTGTAATCAGCGTTTGCGTATAAGCCTGTCATTTCATAGGAAAGAAATAATTTATTGTCATCCACATACACCTGCTGAATTTGAAGATCGGGACGCTGGGTAAGCCAAATGGTCACGGCTTCTTCGGGGCGCTCCTCCGTTCCCGTTTCCGTGTAATAGCACGGAATCCATTCCAGCTTTTCGGGGAGCTGTTCCGGCCTTGTATAATCGTTTTCCATCGTCCAATCCGTCGTTTCAAGCCCCTCGTCCATGCCGGAAATCACATGCATGGGCTGTCCGTCGAGATAAAGCCCGCCGTCCATCATTTCGCCCGGCGTCCATTTCTCTCGGCCAAGCGGATGGCCGTTAAGGCTCTTCAAATTTGCCTTTACATGGATTTTGACGTCTGAAATCGTCACATCCACCGCGACGCTGTACGTCGGAAACGCCCTTTCCGCATGATAGACCGTTGCCTTCTCGTTCGCATTGAGCGGCACGTCAACCCGTATGCGCTGTTCCGTTCTGTCTTCCATGCTCTGCACCCAGCGCTTTCCGTCAAAGAAATCATATTCCGTCGCTCGATAAAGCACAAACTCTATCGCGATCGATGTTTCATTTTTCAGTTTTTCGGGCAGTTCCAGCTCCTTTACCCCGATCATCGTGCCATCCTCGCGCAGCGTTTCGTCGCCGGAAAGGATATTCAGATATTCGTCCGTCCCGGCCAGATATGCGCCGTCGCTCAAATAAGCAATTTTCCAAATTGCGCCTGCCGCGCCGTTTTTCGCGCCGTCCTCCAGCAATTTGCGGATCATCGCGTCGCGTTCTTCATTGCCCGTATCCGGTTGAACGTCGTCCATCTGCTCCATCTGCGCCAGTTCTTCCGTTGTCGGCATCCACGTATAATCGACGACAGGCCGCATATTCGTCATCTCGTAAGCCACAAACAGGCTGTTTTCATCCGCATACGCCTGCTTGAGCCGGAACGTTTGACCACCCGTATTCAGCGTTTCATCCATGCTCACGCTTTTTTCATCCAGCGCGCGATACAATTCCGAATAGCCTTTGTTGGCGGTTTGCTCCGCCAGCCTTCCAAAAACGCCCAGCCCCGCCGCAACCGCCGCGCAGGTCAGCGCCAAGACCAGAATCACCGCTACCGCCAGCCCGACGGACATCTTTCGCTTTACACGCATTCTATTCGGGCTGTTCTCCGGCAGCGCGTCGAGGGTTGCGCGAACTGCGCAATCAAACGCATCGTTTCCCGGCGGATACATCGCCTGAAATTCCCGCTTTGAGGGCATCTTGAATTGTTTCATGCTTCCACCTCCTCCAACATCCGCCTGAGCAGCTTTCTTGCCCGAAACAGCCGACTGGTCAACTGCGGCAGGCTCTGCCCCAGTGCCCCGGCAATTTCAGCCAGCTTATACCCTTCCATATAATGCAGCAGCAACGGTAAACGCAGTTCCTCCGGCAGGCGCTCCACCGCGTCATACAGCGCGCTGTCCGGCGGCTCATAGCCGCTCTCTGGCACAGTCTCCACCGGAATCGCCTTTTGTCGCGCGCGCTGGATATCTCGGCAAGCGTTGATCACCGCGCGGGCTAAATACGGTTTAAGCCGCGCCAGATCAACGTTCTCCCGCCGTGCCCAGACGGAAAGCAGCGCCTGCTGCACCGCATCCTGCGCATCGTGCTCGTTGCAGACGATAGAATAAGCGATTCGCCGCAATGACGGTGCCAGCCGCTCCGCTTCATCTCCATATTGTTTCTTTGTCATGCTTTCACCTCCGGCCGTTTTTTCAAAAGCGCTTTCACCTGTTATACGGACGGACACGCCATTTTCTTGCATCCAAAATAAAAGAAAACGCCGCCCTTGACGCGCGGCGCGGATCATGCTACAATAAAGGCACGACGAGGGCTTTTAATCGTCTTAGCCTCTCGGCACTAACACGATGATGATGTCGACATCATCGTGTTCTTTCGTTTCCTGCGATTTTTCGATCTTGACAGACGTTACAAGCGTCTGTCGGATCGTAATCGTGGTCGTTTCTTTTGCTTTGATGGCTCTCACCTCCCTCCGGTCAGAATCCGGGGTGTTCCGGTGTCAAGCCCTCGCCATGCCTGTCGGCAAAGCCGACAAAGGCATTATATCATAGCTTTCTTTCCGGCACAAGAACGGTGTGCGGAAGAAGTCCTTTCGAGCCGATTGAAAGGTCGTGGTTGCATGTCCACCCGCTTTATCCCCAAGGAAAAACTCAGCAAAAAAGCCCGGCGCGAATTGAACGCCGCGCGGCGAACGCTTTGGGTCGTCTCCCCAATTTTCAAAAAGGTTGAAAGCAAAAAAGTGTATAATCGCAAAAAATCCGCCCAGCTGTATCGCGAAGATACCGGGCGGATTTTTTCATCCTCTATTCGCTTTCGATTTACGCTTTCAAAAATTCTCCGATTTTCTCCGCGTCCCGCATGCCCTTATCGTACATCATTTGCAGCTTCTCGTGGCTCTTGCTGAGCGTGGACAGGCCGCAGATATCGTCCGGCGCGACGATGAGCAGTTTGCCGAGCTTCTGGTATTCCTTGGCGATTTCCACGCCGTCGTTATAGGCGCGGTAGCGATCCAGCAGCCGTTCGGCGGCCTTCGGATAGGCCTTTGCCAGCAGGCGCGCGGGCATCACATCCTTCTTCTGCTCGCGCTTTTGATCGACCGGGCGCGTCAGAATCAGTACCACCTTGTCGCAGCCATCCTCAAACGCCTTGAGCACCGGCACGGGGTCGGAGATGCCGCCGTCCAGACACGGGATTCCATCGACGACATACGGCTTGCAGAACAGCGGCAGGGCGCACGAGCCCTTGAAGATGTCATACTGATCCTTTTTCAGGCAGCTCTTGCTGAAATAGACGGACTGACCGGTGCGCGCGTCGCACGCGCCGACATAAAACTCGGCGGGGTTATGCGCCAGCGCCTCGTAATCAATCGGGTTTTCGCCCTTACTGCCGGACAGCGTGGTAAACACATAATCCAGATCGACATAGTTGCGGGTTCTGAGCCAGTTATCCAGACTTGCGTATTCCTTGCGGAACACATAATCCATATAGAAAGTGTAATTCCGCCCGCGCTGCTTGGCCAGAAAGGATGCCAGATTCGCGCTGCCCGCCGATATGCCGATACAGTAATCAAAATGAACATCGTGGTCAAGGCACCAGTCAAACACGCCCGCGCCGTAGATATCGCGGAAGCCTCCGCCCACGTCGATCACGCCTAGTTTCATGTTTCCTCCTTTTCGGGGCTGCGTTGGGGTGCCGCCCCAAACCCCGGAAGGGAACTGAGTTCCCTTCACCTTCCATTTGTGGATTACTGCGTAATCCCCGAAAATCAATTTTATTTTATTATACGCAGGAAACGATCGCTTGTCAAAAATCTTTTGGTCACGCCCGCTCGTTTTCTCCCGCCACGCGAAAAGGCGCGGAGCCAAGCCCCGCGCCAACGCGATTGCTCGCATTAAATGGCATTGTATTCCTTGAGGAATTTCTCGATGTCCGTGCCCTGAATCTTCTTGAGCACTTCCTTGAGCGCGATCTTCTCGATGAACGGAAGCTCCATGTCGGTGATCTTCTTGCCGTCGCGGAGCTGCACGGTAGCGTTAATCAGGTCGCGCAGGTCATAGGTGCTGCCCCAGACCTCCGGCACGCCGCGATCCACGTTCAGCAGGGTGTAAACCGCCTCCATGCCGGTGCGCATGGAATACTCGGTGGTGAAGATGGTGTCGCGCGCCGTCTCGGCGAACTGACCGAGGAACGCGAAGTTGACAGCGCCCTTCGGCACGATGTCCGGGCGGTCGCCCTTAGCGCGCGGCATGAAGAATGCGTCGATGTACGGCATCATAACCGGCACGGTGTTGGCGCTGTTCTCCGCCAGCTCCTCGATCTGATCCTCCGGCACGCCGATGTGATACAGCCACTCCATGCAGATTTCCTTGCCGGTGCAGTCGCGCATGGGCTTCTTCACGTAGTCGCCCGGCTTATCGGTGAACAGCGCGTAGACCCACACGCAGAGCTGGTTCTTCGGCTGATCGTGGAACTGCTGCTGACGGTTGAGCGTCCAGCTCATCAGCCAGCTGGAATCCTTCACGGTGACAATGCCGCCGGTGACGGTGTGGCCGGTGAACGGGTCGCGCTTGCAGATCTTCTGGATATACGGCGGAATCTTCTCGTCCAGCGTGGTGATGGTCGCGCTCTCCCAGTTGGTCTGCTCCGCGTCGTAGATGAACTTGTTCGGGTGGCCGAAGCTCGGGTCCTGCGCGGCGATCCGCTTCCAGAGATCCCAGCCGTTGCCCGGCTTGAGCTCCGGATCAAACTTGGCCGCCTCGTTCTGGCTGCCGATGGAGCTGTTCTCGACGCAGCCGCCGTTGGTGATGAACAGCAGGTCGTTTTCGGTCAGGTTGATGGTCTCCTGCTGCCCGTCGCTCTCCACCACGATGCTGCTCGCCTGCTTACGCTCGCCGTTGATGTCAAACTTCACATCCACAACCTTGGTGTTGTAGAAGAACTGCACGCCGTGGCTCTTGAGGTAGCTGGTCATCGGCAGGATGATGGATTCATACTGGTTGTAGCGCGTGAAGCGCAGCGCCTTGAAGTCCGGCAGGCCGCCGATGTGATGGATGTAGCGCTTGATGTAGAGCTTCATCTCCAGCGCGCTGTGCCAGTTCTCGAAGGCGAACATCGTGCGCCAGTAGAGCCAGAAGTTGGAGGAGAAGACCTCGTCATCGAAGAAATCGGTGATGCGCTTATCCTGAAGCTGCTCATCGGGCGTAAAGAACAGGCGCATGATCTCCATCGCGCCCTTGTCGCTGATGGCGAACTTGCCGTCGGTGTGCGCGTCCTCGCCGCGGTTCACGGTCGCACGGCAGAGGGAAGAATTCGGGTCTTCCTTGTTGAGCCAGTAGTATTCGTCCAGCACACTCTGACCCTCATGCTCGAGGGACGGGATATCGTGCAGCAGATCCCACATGACCTCGAAATGGTTGTCCATCTCACGGCCGCCGCGCATCACATAGCCGACGTCCATCTTGCGGCCGTCGCACGCGCCGCCCGCAACCGGGTCTTTTTCAAAGATGTGGATGTGTTCGCCCTTCATCTGACCGTCGCGCACGAGGTAGCAGGCCGCGGTCAGCGCCGCAAGGCCGGAGCCGATGATATACGCGGACTTGCCGTCCACGCCTTCCGGCTTCTTGGGATGAGAGAACGCTTCATAATTGCCGCTGCTGTAATACATAACCGAAACCTCCTTATGATTCAGGCGGTACCGCCGGGAGCATTTTGCCCATCCGGCCTTTGTGTACCGCGCATTTCCTTTTGATGGTGTTATTGTACCAAGGTCAAGCGGTTTTTAACACGGGCAGAAAAAAAGCGGTGTCCCGTTTTCAGACACCGCTTTGATTTTGGATGATTTTTGGACAGTTCGGGGCAAATGTGGGAAGACGCCCTCCATTGTCTTAACCCCGGGTGCAGGGCCGAAGCCCTGCTCGTTTCAAAGGGGGTTATGGGGTTCCTAGGGGATTTAAGGGAGGATCGAAGCCGAGCGCGCCCTGTGGGCGGCTCAGCGAGGCGGAGCATCCCAAGCGAAAGGGAGCAACCCTGTTGCGACCTTTGAGCGCGGTAAATCGAAATCTTCCGGGAAACTCGCATAGTCGCGCAAGCGCTCCTTGCGATTTCCGATTTCCGCCATGCTTTTTCCCGCACAGCGGGCGCATGGCTCCAATCCCCCTAATCCCCTAGGCCTAGCGGAGCGCGTCCCATCGTCCGCAGACGATGATTCCACGTTTCCTAAACGGCAGCAATGCAACTCACAGATGCAAATGCATCTCATGGTTGCAATTCCCCGTAACCCCGTAATGGTTACGAACTCCTTCTACCGCCTGCGGGCGGTCCCCCAGACCTCCATCGAGGAGGGAGGTCTGGGGGAGCGGGGAAAGATTGAACCAAATCCCCAATCATATGTCCGACATGCGCCGCGTGCGTCGGGCATATGATTTTTTTTGTTTCCGAAGAATTGGAGTGGGCAGGCCGAACTGGCCGAACGGCGGGTTTTCGGCACGAATGACCCGTCCGCGCCCCATCCGCAGACGGACAGATTGTGGTATAATCGGGGTGTGAGGGTTACGCGAAAAGACGGTTAGTTTCCGGACTTTGCTAAAAAAATGTGAAACCGGAGTAAAAAAACCGTTTTGAATGTTATTTGGAGGATTCACAAATTCGAAATACTATGCTATAATTGGAAAAAAGTGTCGGGGAAGAGGACAATGTGTCCCGAAAATAAGTGTTACAAAAATGTGACGAAAACCCGGAAAGCGGGCGCGAAAACGTAAAATAACGACGCATCATGTGTAACTGAAGAAATGAACGTTTTTCGCCGGAAGCCGCGCAGATGTGCGCTTTTTCAAACGGAAAACAATATGTTCCGCCCTTCTCATCCCCATCAAACGGAGAAAAGGGACGGACGGAAGCCGCGCCGCCGGAGTACGCAAATGTGACGGGCGCGAAACAATTTCGTTTCCCCATGACGATAAAGCGCCGCCCGGAAAGGCGCGCGGAACGTTCAAAGATAGATACAAACCAATCTGAAGGAGGTTTTTCAAGATGAAAAACAGTTGGAACAAGGTTGTGGCGCTGATCCTCGCGGCGGCGCTGTGCGTCTCTTGCGGCGTGACCGGCTTTGCCGAGGACACGCAGACGGACGAGAACACCGAAGTCGTCGAGGTGGTCGAGCAGCAGAATCAGGAAGAACCTCCGAAGGAGGAAGCGCCGGAACCCGTGCAGGAGCCGGAACCCGTGCAGGAGCCGGAGCCCGCGCCGGTGCAGGAAGAGCCGAAGGCCGAGCCCGCGCCCGCGCCGGAACCCGTGAAGGAACCGGAACCCGCGCCCGTGCCGGAAGCGCCGAAGGCTGAAGAGCCGAAGGCCGAACCCGCGCCCGCGCCGGTGACGGAAGAGCCGAAGGCCGAGGAGCCGAAGAAGGCCGAAGAAACCAAGGCCGAAGAACCGAAGGCTGAGGAACCGAAGGCCGAAGAAACCAAGGCCGAAGAACCGAAGGCTGAGGAACCGAAGACCGAGGAACCGAAGACCGAAGACGTTAAGCCGGAAGAGAAGCCCGTCGAGCAGCCGACCGTCCCCGTCACCAAGGTTGAGCAGCCGGCCGTAGAAGCGCCCGCCGCCGACGAGGTGAAGAAGGAAAACATCATCGTGCGCATCGAGTGGGAGGACGAGGACAACGCCCTCGGCCTGCGCCCGACGACCCTCGCCGTCACCCTCAGCGGCTCCGACGGCCAGATCTATTCCGCGAAGATCGCCGAAAAGGACGGCTGGCAGCACACCTTCGCCGACCTGACGACCCAGCGCGGCGCGGAAGTCATCTATTATTCCGTTGACGCGGACGACGTGACCGATTACGACAAGGACGTTCGCGGCCTGACCGTGACCTACACCTGCACCGCGCAGCCCGTCGTGGACGAGCAGCCCGCCGCGGAGGACGAGAACCTCATCGACGATCAGATGGACGGCGACCCGGCCGAGATTCCGGAAGGCACCCTCCCGACCGTCACCGAGACGGAAGACGGCACCGTGATCGACATGGGCGAAACCGCCGAAGCACCCGTTGAGGGCGAGGAAGCCAACGCCGAGAAGCCCGAGGAAGACGGCGAGCTTGACGAGGACTTCACCCTTCCCGAAGAGGGCGAGCTGCCCGAGGAAGACGCCGAACCCGAAATCCCCGAGATTGATTTCAGCACGCTGCAAGTGGTCATCGGCGAACCCCAGTATGACGAGGACGTGATGACCCTCCGCGCGACCCTGATCGGGTTTGACAACATCGACTATGCCCTCCAGTGGCAGTTCTCCACGGACGACGCGACGTGGACGGATGTTTCCGGCGCGACCGGAGATACGCTGGTCGTCCAGCTCGACGAGAGCAACGCCGGATGCTATTGGCGCGTGAGCGCCGAGATTTTCGGCTGGAAGACGCTCCCGACCGAGCAGGCCGCGCAGGAGTGACGCGCCCGTTTTTCCGAAATCTTTTTCTTGGGGCGGCGCACCGTTTGGCCGCAGAATCGCTTTGATCGTTCCGGAAGCAAGGGTAATGCCGCTTCGAGATGAAACAGGAGGATAAGACAATGAGGGATAAAGTAAAACGCTTTATATCCATTCTGATGACGGCGCTGATGCTCGTCAATCTGCTGCCGGTGGGGGCGCTGGCGGATGGGGTAAAGATTAGTAATTCGGTGCAGAACAGATGGCCGTGGGAGCCGAAGCCGACGCCGAAGCCGGCTGCTAACGTTTATGTGTACGTTAAAGCAACCGGCGATCCAGAATTGATAGCAAACCTAACGATAAATTCGAGCGGATGGTTTACCATCGGAATGTCCGCAAATGTTCCGGGAATGGGAAATCCTTCTGAGTATGCGATAAGGTCTTATTCTTTTGGGGATGTAGGCGTTTCGCATCAAACCGTATTAAGCACTAATTTTACCCGTTGGAAATATAATCAAGAAATAAATACAGACGATATTACATGGACGGAATTCTATATTGACAATGGCGCGGATGATTATGTGAAGGCGGGAACGTTAACATGGCACATGAACGGAAAGATTGATATTCGAAAGGTTCCTTCCGTTTATACGATACAATATGTCGATTATGATACTAAAAAAGTGATCCGTTCGTATGACGAGCCGGGCTATATGGGGCAGAAACCTTATAAGAACATTACAGCCCCGGCTTCCTGGCAGGATGATGAATATTCCTATTCCTTCCTGCCTGTGGATGGTCATCCCCAAACGCAGACAGTCACGTTTGAAAAACAAACGGATACGCTGACGTTCTACTATAAAAAGAACACTGCCGCTTACACGGTAAACTATTATCTGAACGGAACAACGACTAAAGTTGCAGATTCTAAAAATGATACTGCGCCGCTCGGCGAGACTGTGACGAAATCCCCCATTACGGTCGATGGCTACACGCCAGTATCGAATGACAAGAAGTCGATCACGATTGGGACGGGAACGAACGAGATCAATTTCTACTATTATGAGAACGTCACGCTGACGGCGAACAGCGACACGAAGACTTATGATGGAACGCAGAAGAGCGTTTCCGGCTTTACCGGTGCGCCGGTGGATGCTGATTTCAGAAATATCACCGTTGGCGCGTCGGGAACGGATGTCGGAACATATGACGCTATCTTCCCGGACGGAACCAAGGGCACGGTTGACGGAACAGGAAAGTATATCGTTACGGCGACGAATCCGGGAACGCTGAAGATCACGAAGCAGTCCATCACAGTAAATGTGACGGGCAACAATGCGACGTTTGATTATGACGGAACCGAACATAGCGCAGTAGGCTATACGGCAACGCTTGCTAATGAAGACGAACTGCCGAACGGCGTAAAGATCACATTGAAGGACGGTGTGACGGCGGAAGCGAAGCGGACGGAAGCCGGAACTACGAATATGGGTCTGACGGCGGCCAGCTTCAATATTGAGAGCGCCAACTATGACGTAACGATTGGCAAAGTCGTTGACGGTTATGTGACGATCACGCCTTTCACGGACAAAGTGGTTGTGACGATCACGGAGAAATCGGGCACCGTGACGTATGACGGCGGGGATCATATCGTTTCGGGCTACGCGAGCATGACGGCTGACAATGAGCTGTATGACGTAGACGCCAGTGTGAAGGAAACGCCGACCGCTGCGTGGACGGTCAAGGGAAAGGACGCTGGCGAATATCCGGTAGGCATTAAGGCTGACGACTTTAAGAACACCAATGGGAACTTCACGAACGTCAAGTTTGTGGTTGTTGACGGCAAGCTGACGATCACGCCTGCTCCGATCACGCTGCAAGCGCCCATCCAGAGCAAGACTTACGACGGAACGCCGCTGGAAGCGACGCAGTTTGGCCACTCGTATTTGGAAGGCGTAAACTTTGCGGATGATTTTGCATCGGTCATTCTGACGGGCAGCCAGACGCTGGTTGGAAGCAGTGCCAGCCTGATTACGGGGGTTATACCCAATGAAGGCAAGAAGCTAACGAATTACAACTTCACATTCGTTCCGGGCACCCTGACCGTCACCGACGGCACGGGCGACGATCCTGTTGTCCCTGCCAAGGTCATCACCAAGACGCATACCCCGAAGGACACGGGCTACAACCTGGGCGAGCCGGTCACCTTCACGATCTCCGTCAAGAACATCTACAACACGCCGAAGACGATCACGCTGACCGAAAAGGAAAACGTCAAATTCAGCAACGGCGAGAGTGTCATCGTGTTTAATGATGTGCCTGCCGGTGAGACGGTGACGGCTGAGGCGACCTACACGATCACCTCGGCGGACATTCTGGCGGGCGTCTTCCTCAACACGGTCACGGCCACCTTTGGCGACGACAAGAGCTGGGAGGCGAGAGATGAAGTCGAAACGGCCGAGCTGAATACCACGCTCAACGTGACGAAGACCTCCAACGTGCCGGAAGGGCAGAAGGCCGCGCTGGGGCAGAAGATCACCTACACGATCAAGGTTCAGAACGCGGGCAACGTGCCGTATACGAACGTGAAGGTCGAAGACCCGCTGACGGGGCTGACTGAGACCATCGAAACGCTGGCCGTTGGCGAAACCAAGACGTTCACCACGGAATACGTCGTCACCGAAGCGGACGTGCTGAAAGGCTCTGTTCTGAACACGGCGACGGCGACGGGCGACGAAATCAAAGACCCGAAGAGCGATGAGACGAAAGAGCCGAACGGCGGCGACGAGGTGGAAACCCCGACGTTCGCCCCGATCACCATCAAGCCGAAGGACGTGACGGCGACCTATAACGGCGCGGCGATCACCGGTAAGGATGTGGAAATCACGTCCGGCAAGCTGCTGGAAGGCCATAAGCTCTCTGCGGCGGTGATTGGCAGCGGCGTGAACGCCGGAAGCTATGAACTGACCCTCGACCCGGAAAAGATCAAGATTGTCGATGCGAACAACAAGGATGTTTCCGAGATGTACGCGCGCACCATTCTTCCGGGCAAGCTGATTATCAATAAGCGCAGCGTGCTGATCACCTCGCAGTCCGCGACCAAGACGTATGACGGCTCGGCGCTGACCCGCCCGGCCGTGACGATCACCGGCGACGGCTTCGTTCCGGGCGAACTGGCGAAGGCGGAGGCGACCGGCTCCATCACCAACGTGGGCAGCACCCCGAACGCCATCCGGTATACGACGACCGGCGCGTTCAACGCGGCCAACTACAGCATTGCGCTGTCCGTGGGCACGCTGACCGTGACCGAGAAGCCGAAGCCGGAACCGCGGCGCACGTTCAACCTGACGATCAACTACGTCTATCAGAACGGCAAGCGCGCGGCGGCTTCCTACAACCGCGGCGGCCTGAAGAACGGCGAAACGTTTGATATCACGTCCCCGGTCATCGCGGGCTACACGGCCTCCGAAACCGTGGTCAGCGGCACGATCTATAACCGCGATATCAAGGTGACGGTCATCTACACCGCCGACGGCGTGAATCTGGATGACTACGGCGTGCCGCTCGGCCTGGGCAACATCACCATGAACGTGGGCGATTGCTTCGAGTAACCCTTTCACCGTATCCGGCGCGCGCTGTGCCCGCCGGATGCGGTCTCTCCGTACTACAACAACAGGAGGAAGAAGGCCATGAAAAAAATCCTCACCTTGTTGCTCGCTCTGTGGATGTTGACGGGCTGCGTCGCGATGGCGGCGGGAAATCAACTGGTTGTCGGCAGCACAACGGCGATGAGCGGCGCGTTCTTCACGGATTTATTTGGCAGCAACACTGCGGATATAGACGTTCGGGCGCTGCTGCACGGCTATAACCTGATGAGCTGGGATCACGAAACCGGCACGTACCAGATCAACGACAGCGTGGTCGCGGGCATGGCCGTCTCCAGGGACGCGCAGAATAACCGCGTGTACACGTTCGACCTCTACGGCGATTTGAAGTTCTCCGACGGGAGCGCGATCACCGCGAAGGATTATGCGTTTTCCATCCTGCTGACGGCCTCGCCGGAGCTGGCGAAGCTGGGCGGGCAATCCGCCGCCGTCGGCGCGATTCTGGGGATGGATGCGTACCAGTCCGGCAAATCGTCCGTCCTGCGCGGCGTGCGCCTGCTGAGCGACACGCAGATGTCCATCACGATCAGCAAGGCCTACGAGCCGTATTTCTACGAGATGGCGCTGTTTGATTACAGCCCGTATCCCATCAGCGTCCTTGCGCCGGGCTGCAAGGTGGTCGATACCGAAAAGGGCGTGGGCATTGTCAATGCCGGCGGCACGGGCGCCGCGCTCTTCACCGCCGACCTGCTTCAGAAGACGATTCTGGACGCGGCCACCGGCTACATGAGCCACCCGTCCGTCGTCAGCGGCCCGTACACCCTGACGCGCTACGACGCGCAGCGCGGCACGGCCAGCTTTGCCATCAACCCGTATTACAAGGGCAACGAGGAAGGCGAAAAGCCGACCATCGAAACCATCGTCTATCGCTCGGTCGCCAACGACGAGGCCATCGACCTGCTGCTCAGCGGCGAGGTCGATCTGCTCAACAAGATGGTGGCCGCCGATACGATCAGCAAGGGGATTCAATCCACTGCGGATCAGCCGTTCTCCGTGGCGAACTACCCGCGCAGCGGCCTGAGCATGATCAGCTTTAGCTGCGAGCGCCAGACGGTCTCCGGCAAGGCGGTTCGCCAGGCGATTGCGAGTTGCTTCGACCGCGACGCGCTGGTGAAGGCCTACACGGGCAACTTCGGTCTGAAGGCCAACGGCTATTTCGGCATCGGCCAGTGGATGTATCAGCTCGCCGCGGGCACGATTCAGCCGCCCGTCGTCGATCTTCCGGCCAACGCGACCGCCAAGGAAACCGCGGCCTACGAGAAGACCGTCGCCCAGTGGGACGCGCTGTCCCTCGACAAGCTCAAGGATTACCCGCTCGACCTCGATCAGGCGGCCAAGCTGCTGGATCAGGACGAATGGCGGCTCGGCAAGGACGGCATCCGCGCCAAGAAGATCGACGGCAAGACCGTCGCGCTCGACCTGACGCTGATTTATCCGGAGGGGAACGCCGTGGGCGACGCGCTGAACGCGACGCTGACGGAAAATCTCGCGGCCATCGGCGTCCGCCTGACGGTCAAGGCCGTTCCGATGAACGAGCTGCTGGATATCTACTACCGCCGCGTGGCGCGCGACTGCGACATGATCTATCTGGCGACGAACTTCGGCACCGTCTTCGACCCGAGCACGACGTACTCGACGGACGCGGCCTATGTGAAGACCGTCAACCGCACGGGCATTCGCGATAAGAAGCTCGCCCAGCTCGCCGTGGACATGCGCAAGACGGAGCCGGGCGACGTGCTGAGCTACTGCCGGAAGTGGGTCGCCTTCCAGGAGCGCTGGACGGAGGTTCTGCCCGCGATCCCGGTCTACTCCAACGTGTACTTTGATTTCTACACGACCCGCCTGCAAAACTACCGCGTGACGGAAAACCAGACGTGGACGCAGGCCATCGTCGGCGCAACGCTGACGCAGACAGCGGAATAAAGTGAAAGACGGCGGGTTGAACCCGCCGTCTTTTTGTTGATTCCCCATACCTCCGGAAGTATGGGGTCGCCGGTCAAGGCCTCCGGCCTTGCCGTCGATTGCATATAGGGGCTTTGCGGTCGCCCCTATGACCCTTCGCGCGCCCTCTCGAAACGTTGTTGTTATAACCATTCAAATTAACGGGTGCGGCGAATAAAAAAAACGGGCGCGCAATGCGCGCCCCTACGGTGTACGGCGGTGCAACCGACGGTTGCAAATGCATCTCACAGTTGCAATTCCCCTCCCCAAAGACCTCCCTCTTCGAGGGAGGGGGACCGCCGCAGCGGTGGAAGGAGTAAACAGACGGCGGAAGGATTTCACCCCTTCACCTTCCCCGGATGCCTGCGTTTATCGACCCCCCCCCACTTTTTTGGTGGTTTCGTTCCTTTTCGGCATACATGCGCTGGTCGGCCAGGATGCGGATATCCGCCGCCGCCGCGCTGTCTTCGGGATAGTGGGCATAGCCGCAGCTCGCGCCGATTTGCAGGCGCTTGCCGTCGATCTCGTAGGGTTGGGTCAGCGTTTCGACGATAAGCGCCTGTTTTTCCCGGCGCTGCGTTTCGGTCAGGTCGGCGCGGTAGACGACGGCGAACTCGTCCCCGCCGATGCGGAACGCGCAGTCGCGGCTGCGGATGCAGGTTTGCAGGCGCTGGGCGACGGCCTTGAGCAGCTTGTCGCCCATGTCGTGCCCATACTTGTCGTTGATGGGCTTGAAAAAGTCCAGATCGAGGTAATACAGCGCGAACGGCATCTTCTTCTTTTCCAGATTGGCGAGCACGCGGCTGAAATACCGCTCGTTGTACAGGCCGGTCAGGCCGTCCGTGTTCGCCAGATTCTCCAGTTCGACCTTCTGGCCGACGTCCTGCCCGATCATCATCACCTGCGTCAGCAGGCCGTCGCCGTCAAACTCGATGGGAATGATGTTCAGCAGCGCATAGACGTTTTTCTCCCGGATGCAGTATTCGAATTTGAGGATGTCCGTTTCCTTGCGCAGCACGCGGCGCAGATACTCCGGGTCGAGGATCTGATCCATCTTCATCCCCTCCGCCTTGCCGAGCACCAGATACCGGCGGCTCATCAGCTCGACAAAATCGCGGTAGCGCCCCGTTTCGGGATAGAGCGGCTTGGAGAGCATGTTTTCGCGATACTCGTATCGGTCGCGCACGAGGTCGCAGACGGCGTAGCGATCCGCAATCCGCCCCATGCCGGTGAACAGCCGGTCGGAGACCTCCTTCTGTCGGGAGAGCATCTGCTGTTCCATCTTCAGCGATTTAGCCTCGGCCTTCATGTTGGCCAGAATCAGCCACGAAACGCCCAGCATCGCCAGCGAGGCGATAAGCGTCGCCAGCGAGATGGTGTCGGCCTGCATCTTCCGCATACCCGCCTCGACGGCGGAGGCGCGCACCACGCCGACGATGGACCAGTCCTCCATCCCGGACGGCTGATAGACGATGTAGTATTCTTCCCCTTCCAGCCACCCGACGAGGCCGCCGCTCTTCCCCTCGGCGATATCCGCGCGCATCTCGGCCTTTTCGCTCCGGCTCACGGCCAGCGCGTTATCCACAAAGTCGAGGATGTTGCCATGCAGCCCGTCAAACTCGGTCTGCGATTCCAGCGAAAGCACGACCGTGCCGTCGCTTTTCACCATATAGCAGTCGCTCGCCCCGTCGTAGAGCGAGACGGAAATCGTCTTTTCCAGCACGTCGTTTCGAAAGGTGACGGCCAGCCCGGTGTATGTCGAGCCCTCCATCAGCACGGGCGTGCGGATCGGCTTGGCGAAGACGACCTTTCGCGTGCCGTCCGTGGATGGATACGACGTGAGAACCGGCCGATTCTCGTCGTATATCGCCATGAACACGCTTTCCTTGTGCGGCGAAATGCCGTGCCGCCCGCTGACGCTGCTGTATTCGCCGTTCTGGTTGAACATGTACAGCTCGCTGTACTGCCAGCGCGCCGCCTTGTCCCTGATGACCGACCACGCCTCTTCCGACGTGAGATTGTAGAACTGGTTGGGCAGATCGCTGTCCCACTCATCCAGCAGCTTCCAGTTTCGCTCCGCAAACAGGGCGAACGTCCGCGCCACCTGCGCGTAGCTCGACTGCAAATGGGAGACGTTTTCCTGACGCATCAAGCCCCGGTTGATATAGCTGTATCGCGCGATTTCAACAAAAATCAGGACGAACGCGCCGAGGATGGCCAAATATAAGGGGGTGCGCTTTTTCACGCTGCCACGTCCTTTCAGATGATGGATGAGGCGCAGGGACGGCGCTTGGCAGTCCACTCCTGACATTATAGTATAACAGACAGGATGTTTTTTTACAATCCTTGGGTGCGAAAATGGGGTTGACTCCTTCCACCGCCTGATAACTCCTTCCACCGCCTGCGGGCGGTCCCCCTCCCTCGATGAGGGAGGTCTGGGGTTTCGCCGGTCAAGGCCTACAGCCTTACCGTCGATTGGATATAGGGGCTTTGCGGTTGCCCCTATAACCCTTCGCGCGCCCGCTCGAAACCTCGTATACAACCCCGGGTGCAGGGTCGCAACCCTGCTCGTTTTAATGGGGGTTATGGGGTTCCTAGGGGATTTAAGGGGGAAAAATCGAAATTTCCCCCTAATCCCCTAGGCCTAGCGGAGCGCGTCTACTCCTTCCACCGCCCACGGGGCGGTCCCCCTCCCTCGAAGAGGGAGGTCTTTGGACTTCGCCGATCAAGGCCTCCGGCCTTGCCGTCGATTGCATATAGGGGCTTTGCGGTCGCCCCTAAGCCCCTTCGCGCGCCCGCTCGAAGGGTTGTTATAACATCGGAGATAAACGGGCGCGCAATGCGCGCCCCTACAGAGTACGGCGGTGCAACCGACGGTTGCAAATACATCTAACCGTTGCAAGGATGCAACCCAGCGTTGCAAACGAATCTCACAGTTACAGCTTTCCGCAACGTTGTAGGGGCGCGCATCGCGCGCCCGCCGACATTCTGCAAACTCTCACTTCTCCCTCCCCTCAGACCTCCCTCCTCGAGGGAGGGGGACCGCCCGCAGGCGGTGGAAGGAGTACGCGGGCGGTGGAAGGAGTTAAGAAAAACCTTTTTCAAACTTCATATGCTTCATATGCATCATATGCCCGACACATATCAGGCATATGATGTTTTTTTCTCTTTTTTTGAGATATTGCGTCCTTTTTCCGCAAACACAGCCCCCGGAAAAAACAACGTTCCCCGTTATCCCGCTCAGCCCTTCTCCGTGAAATAATTGAACATCGGGTAATATTCAAACTCGATCTTCTCCCCGACGCGGCCGTTCCGGTTTTTCAAAATCACGGCCTCGATCTGCCGGGGATTTTTCTTTTTCGCCTCCGTCGGGTCGAAGGTCGCCTCGCCCGCGCCGCGAAGCTGCAAGCCGATCAGCACGTCGCTGGAATACTCGATTGCGCCGGATTCCTTGAACGCCTCCATGCTGATGCGCTGGCCGTAGCTCATGCGGTTCAGGCTGGAGACGGCGATCACGGGCAGCTTGAAATCGCGGCTGATGCGCTTGAGCTCCAGCACCGCCTTGTCCATGTTCTGCTTGTCCGTCGCCCGCTCGTTGTAGGGCGCGACGATTTGCAGATAGTCCACGATCACCAGCGGGGTTTTGCCGGTCATGTCGATGTGGCGGGCGATGCGCTCGCGGATGGCCGTCACGCCGATGTCGCCCACGCCCTCGGCGATGAACAGATGCCCGGCGTATTCCCCGTAGCGCGTCACCGCGTCGCGGATGACCTCGCGCTCCCGCTCGCCGTACTGCGCGTAGCGGCGGCCGTCCGTCACGCCTCTGGCCGTCTTGGCGCAGGCCGTGCCCCACTTGCGCGCCAGCGCGAGGGTCAGCGTGTGGCGCGAAATCGACTTGGCCATCAGCTCGGCGCGCGCCATCTCCAGCGAGAAGACGAGCACATCCTGCCCGCCGGAAGCGATCTGGTCGCCGATCTGCGTCACCAGCGTCGTTTTGCCCAGCGAGGAGATCGCGCCGACGATGTACAGCCCCTCGTACAGCCCGCCGTCCAGCGCCCGATCCAGCGCGTAAAACCCCGTGGGCAGGCACGGCGTGTTGACGCTTTCGGCGATGCCGTCCACAAAGGCCTGTAAATGCCCCTGTGCGCTCGTCTGCAAGTAGGTAAGCCTTTCTATCTCTGGCAGGCGTTCGCCGTCTCCTACCCGCCTTAAAAACGATTCTGGGGCCATTTGCAGCGCTTCGTTCGCGTCCTTACAGTCGCCGCACGGGTTGTAGACGAAATACGGCAGGCTGGCTGCGCGCAGGCCGTCTTCCAGCTCGCAGGAGGCCTTCCGCCCGCGCTCGTCGTTGTCAAGGGCGAGAATCAGCGGCTGCGCGGGCTTTTTTTCCGCGAGGCGCTCAAGCAGCAGGCGCACGTTTGACGCGCTGCCCAGTCCCACGGCCTCGCCGCCGGCCTCGACGATGCTCATCGCGTCGATCTCGCCCTCGACGATGAAGACGGGCTTTTCCGCCGTGTCGAGCGCCTCGGCGTTGAACAGGCGCGTCTTGCCGACCTTGACCTTCGTGTATCGCGCCTCCTGCTCGCTGAGCTCGTCCTTGCCGCGCACGTCGCGGGCGAGGTAGCTGGTGCGGCCGGTCGGGATAATCAGCCGGGGCGAGGGCGGCACGGTCTCCGGCGCCTTGGGGTTACGCCACGCGGGGTCATACCCCAGATGGAACCGGGCGCAGGTCGCGGCGGACAGCCCGCGCCGCTGCGGATAATCCGTCTGCGTAAGGCGCGCCTGCGCGGCCTTGAAGAAGGCGGTGCAGTCCGGCTCGGGCGCGGCCGGGCGCGCGGCGGCCATTCGGCGCGGCGCGCTCACCGTCAGCCCGTAATAGGCCGCCGCCCCGGCGAGCTTCTCCGGAAACGTCTCCAGCCCGAACGCCAGCCCGTAGAGATCCAGCACGTCAAAATAGCCGCCGCAGGCAAAGCATTTCCAGTGCGTGGGCGCGCCGGGATCGCGGTGCAGCCCCGTGCCCTTGGGGCCGCTGCCGCTGCCGCACTGCGGGCAGACGTAGCCCTTCCCCTTTCCGTCCCGCGCCAGAAACGCGGGTTCCCGTTCGTTAATCGCCTCGACCATCGCCTTATCCATGAGTAACCTTTCTTGGGCTGCCGGCTTGAGGGCTCTGCCCTCAAACTCCCGCCAGGAACCTGAGGTTCCTGGACCTCCCCCATCGCTTCGCGCAGTTTTAAGTGATTATACCGTACAGTGCGCATGCGCACTGTACGCTAAGTCTGTTCAATCCGCCGCGAAGCGAAGCGGAAGGTCAAGGGAACTCAGTTCCCTTGTGGGGTTTGGGGCAAAGCCCCAACGTCCCCCGTCTCCCCGTTCCCCCGCGGCTCATTTATTTTAGCATAGGCTCACGCCCTAAAGGCGTGAGCGTGTGCGCCTTTAACCGTTTTAACCGTTTTAAGAAAAATGACCCCCAAAAAACCTAGATGGCGTAAGGCCAAAAAAAATTTTTTGCGGGAACAACTACCCCCCTTTTGCGGGAACAACTACCCCCCTTTTGCGGGAACAACTACCCCCCTTTTTCAAAAAATCCTCCGCGGGCGAAAATGCCGGTTTGCCCATGTGGCGGCTCGATTCCGTGCGGGAACAACTACCCCCCTTTTTCAAAACGGCTAGGTCGGGGGAAAAGCGCCCGATCCGGGCGGGGATTTGACGCTGGGCGGCGCGCTTGGTATAATGGCGGGGAGACATGCGAAGAATATGAGGTATATGAAGCATATCAGGCATACGAAGCGCATGAAGCATACGAAGCACATGAAGTTTGGCGCGGAAAACGCGCGCGAGGGGGAGGGCGCTATGGCTCGGATAACGGCACTGATCAATCAAAAGGGCGGCGTTGCGAAGACGACGACGGCCCATGCGCTGGCGGTGGGGCTCGCCCGTCAGGGGAAGCGCGTGCTGGCGATCGACTGCGACCCGCAGGGCAATCTGTCCTTTTCGATGCGGGCGGACGATACGCTGGCCGGGCTGTACGAGGCGCTGCGGGGCGACGCGGCGGCTTCAGACGTGATTCAGGCGACGCGGCAGGGCGTGGATCTGGTCGCGTCGTCGCTCGACCTGTCCGCGGCGGATATGGAGTTCACCCGCGTGGGGCGCGAATACCTGCTGCGCGGGCTGTGCGACGCGGTCGCCGCGTCCTACGACCACATCATCGTGGACTGCCCGCCCGCGCTGGGCGTGCTGACGCTCAACGCGCTGACGGCGGCGGACGATATGGTGATTCCGGTGGGGCTCGAGGTGTTCTCCCTTCAGGGTCTCAAGCAGCTCTTTAACACGGTGGAGAACGTGCGGCGCTACTGCAACCCGCGCTTGACGGTCGCGGGGATTCTGATTACGCGGCGGGGCAACCGCGCCAGCCTGACGCGCGAATTGATCGACGTGATCGGGCAGACGGCGAAGGATTTGAACGTCTATCTGTATCCGACGGTGATCCGCGAGGCGGTGGCCGTGCGCGAGGCGCAGGTGATGCAGGAAAGCCTGTTCGATTCGCACCCCAAGGCGGCGGTGACGGCGGACTACGCGGCGTTTGTCGCGGACTATCTCAGGCAGGAGGACGAGAAGCATGGCGATTAAAAAGGGCAGGGCGACGGACGCGGTGGCACGGCTGTTCAGCGTGACGGCGGCGGAGCAGGCACATGAAGCCTATGAAGCACACGAAGTCAAACGCGAACATCCTGTGCCTGAGACACACGAAGCACAAGAAGCATATGAAGCGCCTCGTGTGCCTGACACACATGAAGCATACGAAGCACACGAAGTTAAGCGCGAACATCCTATGCCCGAGACACACGAGGCATACGAAGCGCATGAAGCATATGAAGCGCACGCGCCGAAGGCGGACGGCGCCTACCGCGCCGCCGACACGCAGGGCAAGCGGGGCAAAAAGGCGCTGCGCATGACGATGGCCTTTTCCGAGGAGAACATGGACTACATCCGCACGATGGGCAAACTGGAGAGCGGCGGCGCGACGGCCTACGTCAACCGGCTGATCGAGGCGGACCGCCGGAAGCACGCGGACGTCTACCGGCAGATGAAGACCCTGCGCCCGGATGCGTGAAGGAGAGCGCCATGGATCTCAAGAAGACGAATTATTTTGACCCCAGGAAGATGGCGGCGCGCAAGCGCTGGACGGTGCAGGAGACCGGGCAGGGGCTGATCGCCATGACCGGCTATGCGTATCTGGGGGACGAGGAGAAGACGGCGCTCTTTTCGGGCGCGGATCTGGAGGCGCGGATTCGGCAGGCTTCCGCCGAAAAGCCACGGGAGACGGAGCTGTATCTGCGCCTGTCCAACTGGCTGGTGATCCGCCGCCGCGAGGTGCTGCAGCTCAAGAGCCACGCCATGCAGGTATTACAGCTCATCTGGCGCGGGCTCTTTGTGGATATGGCGCAGCAGGTCATCGCCGCCTCCGAGCTGAAGGACGAGCGCCTGAGCGCCCGGCGGCAGGCCGTGGCGGAGACGCTCTCCCTGTCCGACGAGCAGCTCAAGGAGGGCGTGGACATCCTCCGCCAGAACTTTTCGACGATTGCGGCGTTCAACGTGCTGATGACCCTGCTCAGCGACACCTATCAGATCGACACGTTCGGCTATGTGATCGACGCGGACGACGAGCTCGTGATGTACGAGGAGGCGCGCACGCTGGACGAGCTATCCGGCCACCGCGCGGGGCTGTTCGATCTGGCCGAGATCGCCGTGACGCGCGACAGGCTGGACGACGCGCGCGCGATTCTTGAAGGGGGCTACACGTTCCCCATGGCCGACACCCGCCTGCTGGACAGCCTGCTGCGCTGAGGAGGACAACATGCCGAAAAAGAAACAGGTTTTTGAACCGGAAAACCTGGAATCCATCCGCAGCGCCATCTCCGGCCTGATTGTCGAGCCGCCGGAGACGATTGAGCCGGTCGTATACAGCGTCGATCTGCTCAGCCGCCACGACCCGTATTATCCCATGGTGCAGGGCGAGGCGACCAGCCGTCTGGCGATGACGGCGACGCGGAACATGGCCATCAACCCGATCACCGGCGACGCGGTCATCGAGGACGAGGGCTTCCGCGCGTTTTTTGAAGGCTACGACGGGCTGAAAATCGGCCTGACGGTCGGCGCGCAGAAGCTGCTCTCCACCGCGGCGCTCTACCTGACGCAGAACAACCACTACCGCCCGGAGGAATCCGCCCGGATCGAGACGGAGGTGCAGATTCCGCTGATCTCCTACGCGCGGCTGCTGGGCTATCCCGTCGATGAGCGGGAGACGGCCACGCCGGAGGAGGCCGAAAAGGAAAAGCGGCGCATCAAAAACCTGATGAAGGACGTGCGCGGCAAGATCAACGATCAGCTCGACGTGCTCTACAGCCTGTCGCTCTCCTGGTCGGAAAAGAAGGGGCGCGTCTCGGATTATCAGGATGTGCGCCTGCTCCAGCGCAAGGGCGTCAAGCGCGGGATGATCTCCATTCAGTTCAGCGACGACATCGCGCGGTATCTGCTCTGCTCGTATGTGATGCAGTACCCCGAGGCGCTGCTGAGCATCGACGAGCGCAGCCCGCGCGCCTACCGCGTCGGCTACAAGCTGGCGTATCACAGCTCCGTGCGCCGCAACATCGAGCGCGGCACCGCCGACATCATTTCCGTTTCGGCGCTGCTGGATGCGTGCGGCGACATCCCCGATTTCGACGAGGTGCAGAAGACGGATCGCGGCCACTGGGAGAACCGCATCAAAACGCCGCTGGAAACCGCGCTGGACAGCTGCGTGCGCGCCGGCGTGCTGGACGGCTGGGAATACTGCGGCGCGAAGAAGGCGAAGCTCTCCGACAGCGAGGTGGATATCGGCGATTACGCGACGTTTATCGGGCTGTATGTCCGGTTTCGGATGGGACGGATGAACGATGAAGATTGATTTTTCCCGGCTGGACGCGCTGAGACCGACGGCCGCCGTGCCGGAGGGCTTCGAGCCCGTGCCCGAGGCCGAAACGCCGTTTGATTCGGGCTACGAGGCCATGTACCGCGCCGCGTGGGATTTCCATTTGGAGACGGACGACCGGCTCCGCGCGGCGGCGGGGGAGGCGCGCGAGGCAATTTGGCTGCGCGCCGCCGCGGCCATGGGGGAGAAGGTCGCCGCCTTTCCGGATCAGCCGTTTGCCGCGGCGCTCTTTGCGGCCGTCTGGCAGGAGCTGGAGAGACGGTACGCGGGGGAATAAGAAAAAACGGGCGAAATATGCATCGGAATCCAAAAAGTCTTGATATTACAAATGTTTTTGGATAAAATGGTTCAATAAGCGCGATGAAGCCGACGGACGCGGCGCGCGCAGGGGAGGAGGGTTTGCATGATTGATCGACCGCAATACCTTCGAGCGCTCCGGCGTTGGAAGGACAAACAGATGATCAAGGTGATTACGGGGATACGGCGCTGCGGAAAATCGACGCTGATGGAACTGTTTCAGGCGGAGCTTCGCCTTGACGGCGTTCCCGATTCGCAGATCATCGCCGTCAATCTGGAGGACTTCGCCAACATCGAGCTGCGCGACCCGATGAAGCTGCACGCTTATATTTTGTCGCGCGCGGGAAACGAACGGGCATATGTCTTTCTGGATGAAATTCAGAATGTCCGGGATTTTCCGCCGATGATCGACAGCCTCTTTCTGCGCAAAAATCTGGATCTCTACCTGACCGGCTCGAACGCCTACATGCTGTCCGGCGAGCTGGCGACGCATCTTTCCGGGCGCTATGTCACTATTGACATGCTGCCGCTCTCCTTTTCGGAATATGCGGCGTTTACGGGCAGCCGGGACGGCCTGAGCGCCACATACCGCCGCTATCTGGAGACGAGCTTTCCCTATGCCACCGAGCTGGGCGGCGACCGGAAGGCGATTGAGGAATACCTGAGCGGCATCTATCACACGGTCGTGCTGAAGGACGTCGTGGGAAGACTGAAAAACGCCGATCCGATGATGTTGGAAAGCGTTCTGCGGTTCGTGTACAGCAGCACGGGCAGCCCGATTTCCACCAAGAAAATTTCGGATACGATGGGCTCCGACGGGCGGAAGCTCGACGTGCGCACGGTTGAAAAATATCTGTCGGCGTTTGTGGACAGCTACATTGTCTATCAGGCGCGGCGCTATGACATCCGCGGCAAGCAGCATCTCAAGACGCTTGAAAAGTATTATGCCGTGGATATCGGCCTGCGGTATTATCTGCTTGGCGGGCGCTATGCGGATACCGGCCACATCCTCGAAAACGTGATCTATCTTGAACTGCTCCGCCGCGAATATGACGTGTATATCGGCAAGCTCGACGAGTTGGAAGTCGATTTTGTCGCCGTCAATCAGACGGGAACGCTCTATGTGCAGGTTGCCGCGTCCGTGCGGGATGAACATACGCTCGCGCGCGAATTGAGTCCGCTGCAAAAAATCCGGGATTCATACCCCAAACTGATTTTGACGCTTGACGACGACCCGCCCGCCGATTACGAGGGCATACGCCGCATCAACGCGCTGGAATGGCTGATTGATTCGCCGTAAAGGTGGAGAGGGATGTTGCGCCGAAATTTTTTTCGTATGTCCTGCATAGTAGGCATACGAGGCACAAGAAGCATATGAAGCATATGAAGCACAAGAGCCGATTTTCCTGAAAAAAGATCGGCTCTTTTTGATTGGAAATTTCACGAATCGGCGTTTTTCTGAAATTTCATGCGCTTTCTGATTTCAAAATACGTTGATTCGATGAAAAAAAACATGCCGATGATTTCGACATTCTCCGGAAGGACACCTGATGGTTTTTGAAGAAAAACATCATATGCTTTGGGCATATGAAGCATATGAAGAAAAAGCCAAATTCACAGGAAGAATGTGGCGTTGGGGAACGTGGGGGAATCATCGTCTGCGGACTCCTTCCACCGCCCGCGGGCGGTCCCCCTCCCTCGAAGAGGGAGGTCTTGGGGTTTCGCCGGTCAAGGCCTGCGGCCTTGCCGTCGATTGGATATAGGGGCTTTGCGGTCGCCCCTATATCCCTTCGCGCGCCCTCCCGGAGCCATTTATACAACCCCGGGTGCAGGGTCGAAACCCTGCTGCGACCTTTGAGCGCGGTAAATCGAAATCTTCCGGGAAACTCGCATAGTCGCGCAAGCGCTCCTTGCGATTTCCGATTTCCGCCATGCTTTTTCCCGCACAGCGGGCGCATGGCTCCAATCCCCCTAATCCCCTAGGCCTAGCGGAGCGCGTGCTCCGCCCGCAGGCGGTGAAGAAAGACGGCGGAGGATTCCATGATTATGGATATTCCGCGCGTTGGGCACGGACAAATCCCGTCTTTACAAAAACTTCCAATGGCAGAAATGCCATTGGAAGCGTATAAAGGGGGGCTATTATCGTTTGCTTTACTTTGTAAACACGACCTCATCGCAGACCAGAGGACCGGAGTTGACGTTTACGGAACGAACCATGCCGATCTGACTGCCGTCGTCCGAGAAGGTCAACGTCAAGGTATCGACAAAGGCAAGTTCGGGGAAACGCCATGTCAGCTGCAGCGTATTTGCATCCTTCCACTCGGCATAAGCGTATACCGGCTCGGTGGGGTATTGATACTGATGATGCGTGTAGTTGCTGGTCATGCTGGTTTCGCCCTTGAGCCACTGCCAGATGCCGTTGCGAATGGTGTGTGTGCCGCGCGCATCGGTCATCGTGTAATCAATATAATCGTCATGAACGTCCAGCGAAAGCGTCGTAATTCCATACTGATTTTCCGCCGCAGTGAAGGTTACGTCGTCAACGAGTTCTCCGATCGGCGAAGCGGTGAAATCCGTTGTGAACATCAGATTCAGGTTTTCGGCGCGTTTTGCAAGGGCAGCGCTGAGCGCGTCGTCGGGTTCCGGAACGGTTCCAGCATCCAAAGCGTCGCCGTAGGGCTTAAAGATGTTTTGGTACAGCAGCTCTCCGATGTTCTGCTTTGTGCCCGCCTGAATCGCAATGACCATGTTCAGCTTCGGGCAGATGGCAAGCGTCTGGCCGTAGGAACCGGTGGCGGTGTAATACAGGCCGTCTTCGTAGGCAGTCCAGTGATAAGCGTAGTCGCCCTGATTCTCCACCGTTTTTTCATAGCCGATGGCCAGATCGCACCATTCCTTCGAAAGAATCTGCTTTCCGTTCCACACGCCGCCATTCATGTAAAGCTGGCCGACCTTGGCCAGGTCTTCGGCGGTGATCTTAATGCCGCCGTGACCGGCGTTGAATCCGTCAGGGCTCATGTCCCAGGTGAAATTCTTAATGCCGAGCTCCTCGCAGAAGCCGGTCGTATTCAGCAGTTCAAGGCAGGTTTTGCCGGTGGCAACGGTAACCATAGCGGAAGAGAGCATGGTGTTGCCGGAGGAATACAGGTAGTAGGTGCCGGGCTCATGCACAATGGGCTCCGTCAGAATGTGCTCGATCCAGCTGGTGGTTAGCGGGCGCAGTTCGCTGCCGCTCATAAAGCGATCCACGCCGCTGGTCATGGTGAGCAGGTGTTTCAGCTGCACTTTGGATTGCAGCTCGGATACGTCCTGCGTCACGTAATCCTTCAACACATCGTACACATAGTCGTCCAGATGCAGATACCCTTCGGTGACGGCAACGCCGACAGCGGCATTGGTGAAGATCTTGGTGCCGGAGAACATGATGTGCGGGTCCAGCGCGGTATACGGCGCATAATGGCCTTCAAAGACAACCTCGCCGTCGATCGCCATCAGGATGTTATGCACTTCGGCGTCCGCATAATCGAATGCATCCAGCAAGTCCAATATGTACTGAGAGGACATACCGTGGGTTTCAGGCGTGGAACGGGGCATCATCGTGCTTTTTTCAGGCTCACTGTACGTGTAGTGATCGGCCAGCGCTGGGAGAGTCAGGGAAAATGTCATTGTGGCCGCCAGGAGCAGAGAAAACAACTTTTTCAATTACATGATCCTCCTTTGTTTCGTGTCATTTTGCCCTCGATCATGTCCGGATCACGACCTCGGTGTGTTATTCGATGACGACATTCAACGAATCGTCATCCCCTGCCTTATTTATATCATTGTTCCTGTTTGACCGTCAAATATTTATTCTATTATGAAATTCATAAATAAAATTTTATATAAACCCGCATCCAAGCGGATTATATGTATTTTTTTAATTGCACGTGCCTTTGTTTATCGGGTTACAAGCCGTATATCATTAAGAAAACAAAGTTCGAATCTCATTGTCAGATCATTGGTTCCGAATAAAACGAATAATTCCATGCAAGGAAAATGAAATGAACTTATTTCAACCCATGTCGTGGATTGAGAGGGTTTCGCCGGTCAAGGCCTGCGGCCTTGACGTCGATTGGATATAGGGGCTTTGCGGTCGCCCCTATGACCCTTCGCGCGTCCCCTCGAAGGGTTGTTGTTATAACGTCGGGGACGAACTCCTTCCACCGCCGCGGGCGGTCCCCCTCCCTCGAAGAGGGAGGTCTTGGGGTTTCGCCGGTCAAAGCCTGCGGCCTTGCCGTCGATTGGATATAGGGGCTTTGCGGTCGCCCCTATGACCCTTCGCGCGCCCGCCGACATTCTACCGACTTTCGATTTCCCCATTCCCATACCTCCCTCCTCGAGGGAGGGGGACCGTCCGCAGACGGTGGAAGGAGTAAGCAGGCGGTGGAAGGAGTAAGCAGGCGGTGGAAGGAGTTCGCAGGCGCCGGAAGGCGTTCGCAGGCGCGGGAAGGCGTAAAAACCCCGCCGGGAGGGATTTTTCTCTCGGCGGGGTTTCTTTTATGCCCTTAGTATGCCCTTAGGGATTAGCCCAGCGGACGAACATCGACGACCTCGAAGAACAGCGTCGCTTCGTTGGCGTTCTCGGCCAGCGCGGCGGCGACGGCTTCATCGGTGATCGCCTTGAAGCGGATGCGCGCGCCGGACGTGGCGAACGGCTTTGCGCCCTCCTCGCTGGACGGGGTGGCGGCATACACGGCCACGCCCTCGCCGTTGGCGAGCAGGTTGCTGCGGGACTGGTTCTCGGCGAGGCTGAGCTGCACATAGTAATGATCCTCGTGCTTGACCATGCCGAAGACGAAGAACGCGGCGTTCGGGGAGTTGTCCGGGTTGGTGGTGGTCACCAGATAGAAGCCGGAGAAGGAGTTGATCGCGTTCATCAGGTCGTCGCCGGTGAGCGCCGTCTGGCCGTAGAAATCGGCGACGGAGGCGGAGGAAACCGCGTCCTCGGCGAGCGCGGCGAAGGGCAGGCACAGAGCGGCCGCCAGCATCAGGGGAATAAACTTCTTCATGGTGTTTCGTCCTTTCAGTCGGGTGTTGATGGGGGAGGGCTTACTGCGCGGCCTGCGTCAGGCACTTGACCGCCGCGTCCTTGATGCGGCCGGAGGTCAGCGTCGCGCCAGAAACGCCGTCCACGTCCACGCTGTTGGCGTCCACGATGGCCTGCGGCACCTTTTCGAGCGCCGCGGCGGCGACGGCCTGCGTCTCGTGGTTCTCAGCGACGACGACGGCGGCAATCTTGCCATCCGCCACGGTGACCTTGACCGTCATCGGGCCTTCCTGACCGTCCACGGTGGCCTCGTATTCGCCGTCCGTGAGGGTCTGGCTCATGTCAAACAGGCTTTCCGCGCCGTCCGCGTCCTTGGCGAACATGTCCTCGGTGATGACCGCAGCCGGGGTCTTGAGGGTGTAGCCGGTCGCCGGTTCGGTCGCCATCGCCGCGCGCGCAGCCAGACGGCCGAAGACGATCGGGCCCATCACGCCCGTGCCGCCGGAGACGAAGCGTCCCCAGATGCCGCCGACGCACTCGCCGGCCGCGTACAGACCCGGAATGACCGCGCCGTCCACATCCAGCACCTGACCGTCGGTGTTGGTGCTCACGCCGCCCAGCGTCATCACGACAAGCGCCTTGAGCGGGATGGCGTAATAATGCTCGCCCTCGATCTTGTTGATCGCGGCGCAGTAGGCGGAATTGTTCTTGATCGCGTCCTCGGTGTACTCGCGGCCGAACTCGTCGGGCTCGCCGGATTCGACGTGCTCGTTGTAGCTCTTCACAGTCGCCTCGAGGTTTGCCGCCGGCATACCCAGTTTTTCGGCCAGCACGGCGAGGGAATCCGCAGAGACCACGGCGCTGTTATACGGCTTGCCCGGCGCGTAATAGAAATTCCAGAACACGGAAGCGTTGAGCGCTTCCGTATCCTCGATGATTTTGTCGGTGAAGATGTCGTACTGAATCGCGTTGGTCTGCTCTTCCAGCGCGGTCTCGCGCGCTACGACGTCCGCGTCGTTCTCGTTGGCGAAGCGGAAGCCCTCCTGATTGACGGAGATGCCGCCCGCCTTCCACATGTAGGAGGAGGCGATCACGCCCATGCCCGGCGCGGTCTCGTGACCCATCGGGAAGGTCGGAATGTAGCTCATGGCCGTCGGGTCGATGTTCGCGCCGACCTGCTGCATCATGTAGATGCCGTAGCCGTCCGCCGCGGTGGAGCCGCCGACCAGATAGTTCGCGCCGTTCTTGGCGAACGCGGACATCATCTTCGCGTTGCCGGAGTAGCCGCCGGTCGCCATGATGACGGCCTTCTTCGCCTCGTAGCGGACGGTCTGGCCGTTTTCATCGGTCGCCAGCACGGTCAGCACTTGACCCTGCTCGTTGGCGACGAGCTGGTTGGCCGTCGTGTTGAAGTCGATGGTCACGCCCTTGTAGGCGTCCGTCGCCAGCACGGTATCCATGATCTCGTGCGCGGCGGCCTTGTAGCGGGTCGGGTCGTTGGCGCTGGGCTTGTAGGTGCGCGCCACGGAATAGAGCTGATGCTCCGGGGCGAACACGGTATGCTTGCCCGTGGTCTTCATGGACGAGAAATTGTATTCGGACAGGCCGTTGTCCCACAGCCACTGAATCGCGTCCACGTCCTCGTCCACGAACGCGCGGATCATCGCTTCGTTGCCCAGATGCGCGCCGTTATTCAGAATATCCTGAACAAAGCTCTCCTTGGTGTCCTCGATGCCGTCGATCTTCTGAATCACCGTCTCCGCGCCGGACATGGAGCCGGAGGTGAAGTTCAGCGAACCGCCCGTCTTGCCGGTCTTTTCCAGAACGATGACGCTCTGAGCGCCGTCGTTCACCGCCTCGATGGCCGCGGACAGACCGCCGCCGCCCGCGCCGACGATGATGATATCGGCGTTCTTGACGTTGTCCTCCGCCGACGCGGCAATCGCCGGCACAGCCAGCAGCACGGCCAGCATAATCGTCAAAAGTTTCTTCATGTTGGATGCCTCCTCCATTGTATTTGAACAGGAAACCCCTGTTCCGGGTCGAAACAGGTCAAACGCTGTCGGTAAATTATCAACAAGCCGTTTGAGCCATTCGTTATTGTAACCGATGGCAGGCGGCAAAATCAAGGGAATTTCGAAAAAAGAGGGCAGGGATATTAAGAAATTTTAACGCGGTCAGCGGCGGGGAGAGTGGACGGTTTGATTTGTTAAATTTCCTGCGTTCTGGGCGGATGTTCCCGCCCGAAAAAGGCAGGGACATTGACTGACCGCGCCGAATTAAATATAAAATAAGTAAAATGCGCCGCAATCCCGCGCATGGTTCGGCGTTTTGACGCATATATTTTAATTTGGGAAAGCTATACGCCTTCCACCGACTGAAAACTCCTTCCACCGCCTGCGGGCGGTCCCCCTCCCTCGAGGAGGGAGGTCTTGGGGGATTCGCCGGTCAAGGTCTTCGGCCTTGCCGTCGATTGGATATAGGGGCTTTGCGGTCGCCCCTATGACCCTTCG
>OLPQ01000182.1_pt1 | contig 58355 bp, 49 predicted proteins | sample 1672451 | NCBI WGS metagenome assembly OLPQ01 (sample SAMEA3136687, study PRJEB25190) | human gut metagenome | biome: human gut; feature: human-associated habitat; material: faeces | place: Austria | collected 2013
AGATGCAACTCAATCATACCTTGAGGTTCTTTTTTATTCAATTGGCGCTTTTAATTAATTACAGGAATGCTCCTTATTATATTTTTCAATCTCGTCATCAATAATTGAATCTACATGAGGGAACAGACAACCGGGACCTCCATAGGTAATACATGGAATGAAATGTCCGTGTGGTGCATACTCCTCACATGCTCTTCTGACCTCCTTACGGATCTCTTCTTCTGTGGAATCCACACGGTCTACGATCGAAGCATCGATTCCGCCCATAAGTGTCATTCTTCCGTTCAGCTGTTTCTGGAGCTTCGGAATATCATTCTGCGGAAGTGTTCCCTGCCAGATGTCAATCCCAAGATCAACCATATCCTCTATGATCGGTTCCATGAAGGAATCTGCGTGATGCATGACGATCACTCCATGGTCTTTCATATATTTATAGGATCTTTCATACTGTGGTTTGATAAATTCTCTCCATGTGTCCGGACTGATGAACAGGGACTGCTTGGAACCCCAGTCATCGTGGGAAAGGATGATATCCGGGTGGAGATTATCAACGATCAGCTTTGTAAGCTGAAAACGGTACTCCCCAATGGCATTGCAGAGATCCATCATATCCTCCGGCTCAAGAAGGAAGTTCACCAGCATATCCTCAAATCCCATCAGGAAGTGAAGCCTCTCAAAAACACCTGTAGGCATAAATGCCATGAAAAGGCTTCCTGAATCCTTTATCTCCTGTGCCTTCTGTTTAAATGGTTCCCATAAAGCCGGATCCGAGCACTGACCGACAATATCCGGGATCACCAGCTGCTCTTTCCATTCTGTGATATCATCAATGACCTTGTTGTCCTCTGTTACATGTGGCATTGCAGCCAGCTGTTCCTGGGGCCAGAGGATCTCAGTCCCGAAAAGATCCTTCATAGGCTCCATACCACGGTGACGGTTTCCACGCACATAATTATTTGCCGGGTTCGGCGGGTAAAAGGTCGCACCCTCATACTGTCTCAGAAGTCGTTCCGGCCTGCCGTCCTTTTTTATCGTTTCAAGTAAAATCTCCGATGCTTTCAACATAATGCTTCCTCCTTTATTATCCTGTGATCTTTCAAAATACCCGATCACTTATCTTTATGATCTTGCGTCAATCTCAGCCTGATACTGAAGAACCTTTTCCTTTGTGATCTTAAATCCAAACACCAGAAGCAGAAGACCTGCCAGACAGAAAATAGCTGGAACAAGTGCAAAGGAAATCGTCATTCCCTGACGGGCCGTTCCCTCAAGAACAACTCCGGATTTCCAGCCTACCGCCACAAGACAGGCGCTGAGGATCGTTCCTCTTAAGAATACGGCAATCTTCAGCGGAAGATTCTGTAATCCCATGATCCATCCGGATGCATCTTTTCCGCTCTTCCATGTTGCATACACTACAGTGTCCGCATAAAGTGCAGGTGAAGCTGCAAAAGCCATACCATAGAAGAACTGGGCAAGTGTCATAAGGGCGATCACTGTCATTGCATTTCCATAGAAAATATATACAAGGAACAGTGATACTGCCATTCCTGCATAAGCAATGATCATAGTTGTACGGGACGATATTGCTTTTGCAATGTATCTCATGGAAAAAGCTCCGATGATGGCACCGATGGCAACACAGAGAAGATAAGTGGTCATCAGTCCCGGATTTCCCATTGCATCCCTGAAATAGTAAATAGCAGATGCTGCTGTTACAAATTTCACACACCATTTTGCAAGGTCTGCCAGCATCAGGACCATAAGAGGCGGATTCTGAAACAGGGAAGCAAACATCTCTCTGATCGTGATCTTTGTTTTGTCATTTTTCTTTCCTGCTGTTTCTGTTTCAATCTCTTCATAGCCTTCCGTCATCTTGAAATGGGCAAAATAGGTTACGACCATCAGAATACCCAGGCAGAAAGCTGCTGCTGCAAATTTATTTTTCTCACCGACATATCCGGCAAGAAGTGTTGCAAATGGAAGACCCATATAGGAAAACAATAGACCGCCTATGTTATTCCAGGTTGCCCTGGAGGATGCAAGCGTTGCTTTGTCTTCCGGTGTTTTGCCAACAATACTGATCAGGGTTGCATTGGCAACATAGCTGAAATTCCATGCCACATGAGATGCGATGGATGCGGCAATGATCACCACTGCCGAAAGCCATTCATTATCACTGACACGTATGAACATGAATGCGTACAGAAACGGCACCATCCACGGAACCATGATCAGCCAGGAACGATAACGCCCCCATTTCTTTGCTTTTGTGCCATTGATGATTCCTCCGTAAAGCCAGGACAGACATGCATCAACAATGGTAAATACGGAATTGATCACACCAGCTACACCAGCTGCAAAGCCTGCCAGATCCGTCAGAAATGTCATAAAGTAAAATGTCTCGATATTACTCATAAGAACAAATCCGGCATCACCAACACCAAAGAAATATTTCAGGGCATTTGTAAGACCCTTTTTCTGTTTCGGATCTTGTTTCGGTATTTCATTTTTACTCATTTTCTTTCCCCCTTCGCTGTTTTTTGTGGGGCCGGCCATTTCCACAACTTCACGTTACCTTTGATGGTTATAGTATAGTTGTTTTTTTCTTGTTCGTAAATCCGCACACTTCTTCATTCTTTCTCCAATGCTTCATACTTTTTGTACAGTTATTATTGTAAATATGCACAAATAATTTCCCCTCCGTTTTCTTTTTATTTTCCGTCTAATATGTTATAATTTCCTATAAATACAAGGCTTTTATGAATTGGAGGAAATATTTTGAATAAAAGAGAGCATTTTGTGAATAGCCCGCATACAGGCTTCCATCTTAATCTCCAGATCATTGCTGACGATTTTGCGGAGAAAAAAGAGGATGTTTCCATCCTCTGCCGTGAAGACCCCCTGACGCTGGATGGTCTTCGCATATATCAGGCAGGAGCCCTGCTGAAGCCATGCTACCTTTATCTTGTCTTCGGCAATTCTCTTTCCGAAAGCTTCCTGCGATACCAGAACATCGCATTTGTAGTGGTGGGCTCCGGTGATCTTTCCTGCTTTTCCGAAAGCTGCAGGATCCTTCACATTAAGGGAACCCTTTCTTTTTCTGAGGTCTTCAACCAAATACAGCAGACCTTTGACAGATATTCTGACTGGGACAGTAAACTCCAGCTTGCACTTGGAAGTATCGATCCGCTGAATGAGATGCTGGAAGCCAGTCTGGATATATTTCATAATCCGGTTTTTGCCCACGACACCAACTTTTATATCCTTTCTTCTCCCCGGCACGTAACCGGTATGTCCGAATGGGTCCATGACCAGCGTACAGGAAGACTCATCGCACCTTTAAGCCTGATTCAGGATTTCAAGCTTGACGCCGAATACCAGCGCACACTTATCACCCACGGCGCCAATATTTATTCCGAAGAGCTCCGCGGTTACCGTATCCTCTACATGAATCTCTGGGTCAGCGGCAATTATCAGGGCCGGCTTTGTGTGGATGAGCTCCAGACGGAGATACAGCCCGGACATTTTTCTGCTCTTGAGTATCTTGGCTCCTTTATCGAGCTGTGCATTCGTCGGCACAATCTGTTCCAAATTTCAATGGGAAATGACTCCCGGCAGTTTTTCACGGAGTATCTTTCCGGAAAGCTCACAGAACTACAAGCAGTTACCGATCAGATCCAGTATCTGAACTGGAATCGCCATGACCGGTATCTTGTACTTCGTCTGGAAACCCAGCAGCAGGATGACCGTATGCACTCTTCCATCGCCACACTGGGACACATTGAAGCCCAGATCCCGGAAGGTCTGGCTTTTACCTATCAGCAGGGAATCGTTGTGATCGTTAATCTGTCCTTTAAGCACTCTGTATCTTCCGATGTTATCAGTTCACTTGCGATCATCCTGCGCGAAGGGCTTTTTAAAATGGGAGTAAGCTCTGAATTTCGTGATTTTCTCCTGATCCCTCAGGGCTATATTCAGGCTGTTTCCGCCTTGCGCCTGGGCAAAAAAAGTCAGAGCATGGCCTGGTGCTATCATTTTGATGCTTATCTTCTGGAATATATGCTTTCCCAGATCAGCCATCAGATCAGTCCCGAGCTTCTGGTCTCTTCACGGCTGGATGCACTGCAGAATTATGACCGAAAAAACAATACTGAGCTGTATCACACACTCAAGGTCTATCTGGAGCATGAACGCAATTCTCTTCAGACAGCCCGGGAGCTTTTTATACACAGAAGCTCCCTGACCTACCGTCTGGAGCGCATCCAGAAGCTCACAAAGGTTGATCTGGATAATCCGAAAGACCGGCTTCTTCTGCAGCTCTGCTTTCTTCTGCAGGAAAAGGACCAGACTGTCACCTGACAACCTGGTCCTTTTTTCTGTTTATATCTGTAAAAACTCCAATCCGAAATAATGTTCCATCCATAGCCTGATGGTTTCTTCCGAATCACTTATTTTCGTTTCAATGGATCCATCTTCCTTCTGGATCGTAAGAACATCCCCAGTCAGCGCAACACTTCCTTCCGGTCTGCAGATGCTCACTACTCTTTTTCTGGTAAATAATACATCTGGAGATTTTGCACAATAGAAATTCAGCAGTTCAAAATCTGCTTCTACTGTAGGAGTCTGTGAAAATCTGAGTATTGGCAGATATTTTTCTTCTTTCCTTCGTTCAACAAGTATCTCTCCGTTTGTATTTCCCGGCTTCATGTTAACACGGTACCATCCGTTTTTTTCTCTGTGGATACCATCCTTCATAAGAACCGGCTTCTTGGGACCGGGACCTCCGTATCCTACATCACAGTAATAGCTTCCTTCCTCAAAAATAACAAGGGTTGCCCGGTGCAGGACCGGCGGAAGCTCTTCCCGGTTCCACAATATCCTTACCGCCACAGGGATCACACGGAAATCCAAAGCTTTCAGAAGCTCATAAAACAATTTATTCAGCTCAAAGCAATATCCGCCTCGTTTTCTGACAATGATCTTCTCATAAATATCTTCCGACCTCAGAGAAGGAATCCTTCCCTCGTCAAAAACTTCCAGATTTTCAAAGGGAATACTGCAAAGATGAAGGTCCATTATCTTTTCCAGACATTTTTTATCTGTTCTTAATTCACCCTCATATCCGATCCTGTTCAGATATGCCTCCCGTTCTCTGTCATTCATTTTTTCACTCCTGTTCTATTCAAGAAGATAACAGCTGGTATAGGCGATCGTACAGGGACCATAATAGTATTCCAGACCATTTGCCTGGCATACCTGTGTTACCAGCATTCCATAGGCTTCCATCGAAGAAAATGCCTGTTCGGGGAAACGGCATGGAGCATCCGGATATGTACACGTTTTACATTTTGTACAGCACCCGGCCCCTATGGGGAGCATGCCCGGCCATCTTTCTCTGAGCATTTTTTCAAATTCATAAAAATTCTGTTTATGAACCGCTTCGGTCTCCATCATCGTCTCTCCGTCCAAAGGATCCTCCAGTTTCCCCACTGTCTGGACAATAATGCCTTCCCTGTACTTTTCTATCTTTTTTCTGCATACTTCAAGATCTCCGCATCCGGGAGGACAGCTCCAGCGTTTTGCATACATATGGCAGGTATTATTTTTGCACATTTCCCTTACCTCCGGCATAAGCTGGATCGAATCGCTCTTCAGAAGTGCTACATGAGAAAATCCTGCCTTTTTTCCCATCTCTTCCAGTTCTTTTATATTAAGCATATCCATTCTCCTCGCATTACGGAAAGCATAAGCCATCCACAAAACAGTCCTGGAACTCCGGCGAAGCTGCCAGCTCCACAAAATCCATATTTTTGACAGTCCGATCCATTTCTTTTCTTTCCTCTTCATTCAGAAGCGCGATCCTTGCACCTTCGCCTGCCGCATTTCCCACCGGCTGTATCCTGGGCAGCAGTCCGGCCGGGAACATCCCGATCGCTGCCGCACTTTCCGGATTCATGTAATTGCCGAATGCACCGGCAAGATAGACCCGTTTAATATCCTTTTCTGTGATCTCCAGTCTTTTCATAAGAAGAAAGATTCCCGCTGCGATAGCCGCTTTTGCCAGCTGTACCTCTCCGATATCCTTCTGTGTCAGATAAACGCCCCTGTCATTTCCCGACTTTTCCGGAGGTACCAGCACAAACACTCCCGCCTTTTCCTGGCCGCTTTCCAGATGACCACTTTCATCAATAAAGCCAGCCAGGTACAGCTGTGCCACAAGATCGATCAGACCTGAACCGCATAAGCCTGCCGGAGCCTTATTTCCTATAGTCGTGTATTCCCATTTTCCATTTTTGTATACTACATGATCTACTGCTCCTGCTCCTCCACGCATCCCGCACTCGATCTTTGCACCTTCAAATGCCGGACCGGCAGCTGTTGAACAACAGGCTAATCTCGTTTTATTTCCAAGGACCATCTCCCCGTTCGTTCCAATATCGATCATAAGGCTGATCTCGTTCTGCTGATCCTGTCTGAGCGCCAAAATGCAGCCACAGGTATCTGCCCCTACATACCCGGCTATATCAGGCAGCATAAGCAGCTGCCCCTTTCTGTGGATATGGAGCCCATATTGCTCTGCATTCAGTGTAAGCCCCTGACTGATCGCCGGATTATACGGTGCATGGACCAGCGATGCCGGAGAAATCCCAAGAAAAAGATGATGCATGCAGGTATTTCCTACCACAGATACCTGACAGATATCTAATGTGCTTCTTCCTGCTTCCTCTGCCAGTTCCTGGAGCATTTCATCAACCGCATTCCGTATGCAGCCGGTCAGCTGCTCTACGCCATGCTCCAGAGCATGATCCGCCCGCATGATCACATCTGCGCCATACTGAGTCTGTGGGTTCATTCTGCTCTTGAGAGCCAGCTGCTTCCCGGTCAATGCATCCATAAGATAGCCGACCACCGTCGTTGTACCTATATCAAAAGCCGCAAAACAGATTTTTTTCTCTTCTCTGCTGATATCCAGGATCTTATTTCCTGCACAGATCACATACCATTCTTCTGCTTCTTTTCTGCAGCCATAAAGCTTCGATGCAATTTCAGTATCAGGCAGAACAGGTCTTTCCACATCCAGCTGTTCTGTCAGCCGCTCCCATTCAGAGCGGTTGTCTCCTGTCTCCGGTTTCTTAAGAATCACTTTTTTCTGTTTCAGATCAGGCCTGAACGCAACCGGTCTCTGCATTCCTTCTGTAAGGATCTCCTCTTCCTGGCATCCGGACAATGTATCTACTTCAAGGTCACTGTGGATTTCCGTCTGACATGCAAGCACCATGTGATCTTCTATTTTAACACGACATTTCCCGCACTTTCCCCGGCCTCCGCAGGGTGCATCAGGAACCAGCTTTGCTTTTCTTTCCGCCTCAAGGATCCTGGTACCCGGTTCCACCAGGATCTCCTTTTCCTCCCTGATAAATTTTATTCGGTACATTTTCATCCCTCCGATGGTCACTGTAAAGCAAAAGCCGCTCTGCCGTCTATGCCATGCACAGACAATACAGAGCGGCCCGTTTTATTTTCCCTTATGCTGCCAAAGCTTTTGCAAGAACTGCTGCGCTTGCTGCATCTTCTGAATATCCATCTGCGCCGATCTCATCTGCAAATTCCTTCGTGATCGGTGCTCCTCCAACCATGATCTTAACATTGCTTCTGAAATCTTCCGCATTAAGTGCTGCAACTGTATCCTTCAGAGCCGGCATTGTAGTTGTGAGCAGCGCTGAAAGTGCAATTACCTTAACATCCGGATTTTCTTTGTAACATTCAATAACCTTCGATGCAGGTACATCAACACCGAGATCAATAACTTCAAAGCCGGCACTTTCGATCATCATAGCAACAAGATTCTTTCCGATATCATGAAGATCTCCTGCTACAGTAGCGATGATAAGTTTTCCCATACTTCCTGTAGCGCCGGATGCAAGATGCGGTTTCAGAACCTCAACACCCTTTTTCATTGCACGGGCTGCTACCAGCATTTCCGGAACAAAGATTTCTCCGTTCTTAAATCTTTCACCTACAACAGCCATTGCATCGATCATGCTGTTAAGAATCTCTGTTGCCTCACAGCCTTCATCAAGAGCTGACTGTACAGCTGCACCTACAAGTTTTGCTTTTCCTTTTTCTACCAATTCTGCTACTTCTGTGATTTTTGACATAATCAAACACCTCCGCTTTTTATTTTTTATCCGCATTCCGCATATGCGTTTTATTTATTTTTTTACAGGTCCGATCAGACCTTCTCTGTATGCTCCGATGTATTCCATACAGTAATCATCCAGACCAAGCAATGCCTCTGTTGCATATACAAGTCCAAGCATATCTCTGTTTGTAGGATCCATGATTGCACTGTCAAGGCCGGCATTCATTGCAAGTACCACAAATCCGAAATTGATAAGCTTACGTACCGGCAGATTGAAGGAAATGTTGCTGATCGCCGCTGTAATGTGGATCATCGGATACTGTTTACGGACACTTGAAATTACTTCCACGTTCATCGCAATACCATCTTCAGATGTACAGAGCATCTCAACCAATGGATCAATATGGATACGATCCGGTGAAATTCCGTACTCTTTCGCTTTTGCCATGATCTTGTCAAATACCTTCAGCCTGTCTTCCGCACTTTTGGGGATACCTGTATCATCGCTTAGAAGTGCGATAACCTGCCACCCTTTATTTTCAGGCTGTGCCATAAGAGGAAAAATCTTATCGATCTTATCCCCTTCACCGGATACAGAGTTAAAAATACCCGGTTTTCTGCAGAATTTGTAAGCTTCTGTAAGAACATCTGCACTGGGACTGTCTACGGAAATCGGAAGATCTGTCACTTCCTGAATACAGTCGATCATCCATTTCAAGGTTTCTACTTCTTCTGCTTCCGGAACAGATGCGCAACAATCGATATAGCTTGCTCCTGAGTTTGCCTGAGCAAGTGCCCGCTGCTTGATGAATTCTGCATCTCTGTTTGCGATCGCCTCCGCCACAGAGGGGATGGATCCATTGATTTTTTCACCTATGATTATCATATTATTTATCCTCCCGTTAACATATTCTGGTCTGCATCAAGAATTGTTACTGTTCATTCCGTTCTCAGTAACACGCTTCGCAGAATATTACCAATGAACAGTAACCAGGAATTCTTATTTCAGTTCCATGTCTTTCATATAATGATTGTATCAAAATAAATGCAAAAAACCAGCCGCATTTCATACCATAAACATTGCATTTATTCCTACATTTTGTAGGAATGTTTTTCAGTGTTAAAGTCCGCTTGAAACAGCCAACCTAAGACCAGCAGAAACAACCAATCTGAGTCCAACAGAAAAAGCCACTCCGAGTCCAATTAGAAAAGCCATTACCATATTAATTCATGTTTTCTTCCTACTACACTATGAGTTGGAAACACTATAATACAGAAACTAAGAAAATCGAGGTTGTAAGAACTCTTGTCGGTGACATGGAGCAATTCGGGGCAATCGTTATGGAAGAAGATACATGGAATGTAATCTTGCAGGTCTCAGAACGTGTGCCATGGAGCAGACAGTCACGCATGAACACATTCGTTGATGATCTTCTTTTGATACTGGAACGCAGAGAAAACGAAACCGGAGATCCTTTTATCAGCAGACCATACGATTATATTATTCACATTGCACTTGATCCTGACGCTCAGAAAGATACTGCTCTTATCAGTGTTCAGAGAAAAAGCACCTATGAGTTTGTATGCAAAGATATCAACATCCCATTGAAAGAATTATAATCTTCTCTCCTGCTGCCGGGTTCACTCTCTGGCAGCAGGATTTCCAAGGCAATAGAATCCATCAGAAAGGCGGTATCCATTATGAGGAACTACGTACTTGCAGAAAACAGACCTTATACAGTTTGTCCCATCTGGAAAAAAGATCTCAGAAAGCTGATGATTGATTTCTGTATACCGGAGCCAACCATTGACCAGATCATTTCTCAGACCGAACAGGAAGCGAAACCAACAGAAACAGCTCGACAGGTTTATAACCGTGCATGGCAGAAATTCCGTAAACATCTGCTGACAAATTAGTGGTAAAAGTAAGGTAGTATGCAAAAAGTAGTAAAACCATTACTATTTCAGGCTCCAAGGCAGTCTTATTACAGTGTCATTTTAAGGGAGCCTTAAATTTACTACAGGAAGGGAACATCATGAACAGATATTTTGGTTACGCAAGAATCAGCACACCACAGCAAAGCATTGAAAGGCAGATCAGGAATATACTTGCTGCATATCCACAGTCTGAGATCATCCGAGAAGTTTTTACCGGAACGAAATTTCAGGGACGAAGAGAATTTGAAAAGCTCCTGAAGAAGCTCAACGCAGGTGATACCATTATCTTTGATTCTGTTTCCAGAATGTCCCGTGATGCAGAAGAAGGTTTTACCATGTATGAGGATCTTTTCAGCAAAGGAATTAATCTTGTATTCCTGAAGGAACCACACATAAACACAGAAACCTATAAAAGTGCGCTGCAAGGTGGCATCCCAACTACAGGGACCGACATTGACTGTATTCTGGAAGGGATCAATAAATATTTGCTCCTGCTTGCCAAGGAACAGATCCGACTTGCTTTTGAACAGTCAGAAAAAGAGGTTCAGGATCTCAGGCAACGTACTAAAGAAGGAATGCAGACCGCAAGGCTTTCCGGTAAACAGATCGGACAGGCTTCCGGTTCAAAGCTTGTAACGAAGAAATCTATAGCAGCAAAAGAAATCATCCTGAAGCATAACAAAACGTTCGGCGGATCACTCAACGATCTGGAAACCATTACTCAGGCCGGGATTACCAGAAAGACATTCTATAAATATAAGAAGGAACTGCTCTCTGAAATGATAGAGCAAACGAATCAGCGTTGAATGTTTTGCTGCAATCCGTTATAATGAGAACAGGGACATGACTTATTAAGAAGGGAGTGTGAAATATGCCATTACTCAAAGAAAATACTTATACTATAGAAGATATATATGCACTTCCAGAGGGAGAACGTGCCGAACTGATTGACGGACAGATTTATTACATGGCTCCGCCTAGTCGCAAGCATCAACGGATTTCAACAAGGCTCACCAGTATTATTGATCGTTACATTGAAGATCATCAGGGACAGTGCCAAGTTTATGCTGCCCCGTTTGCAGTTTATCTGGATGAATCCACGAACACATATGTTGAACCGGATATCTCTGTTATCTGTGATCCAAACAAGCTGAATGATAAGGGCTGCAATGGTGCTCCTGACTGGATTATAGAGATCGTTTCTCCTGCAAGTAAACGGATGGATTATTATACCAAGCTCTTTAAGTACAGAACGGCAGGTGTAAAAGAATATTGGATTGTTGATCCTGACAAGAGCAGAATTATTGTATACAATTTTGAACAATCAACAATGGACGAGTATTCCTTTACGGATTCTGTTAAGGCTGGAATCTATAATGATCTGTTGATTGATTTTAATGTGTTAAGTTTTTAACATAGTCATGCGCTGACCATGCTCAAAAATTGAAGCTTTTCTGAAAAATAAAAGTTGGCGTAAACCCTTGCTCTATATAGGGAATCGCCAACTTTTTTATTGTGTCTCTGTTGAAATTCTAAATTGCTACAGACTGCATATGGAATAACGCTGGATCATTCTGATCCGTCCTGATCGTAGAAGGATAATGTGATCCAGTCTGAAAAAGCTTGTATCTGGCAGCAGGAATTACTTACAGTGAGGAATAATACTGTAATCTCCTGTTAAAAGGACAGCGCAGATTATTGGTTATCGTACTCATATTCTGTGGATGAATACATATGAGTGCTCGCTCACATGTTAAGAGTTTGTCAATCCCACCGATCCATCACCAACCAGGCACATCTCATTCCGCTCACCTGCCAGATCCAACTCGGCCCCGATTTAACAATATTCATCTTGGATTCTTCTATCTTCCAGTCCTCAGATTTTACTCCAACCATCCAACCCGATCCGTCCTCTCACCACCACAACTCCGTCCCGGCTCCACCGCAGCTCCATCTCACACTTAGTACAGCTATTTCTCCTAGATCTTCCCTGCACTTTCTACAGATCTGACCTTCTTTTCATCCTCTCTGAATCGACCTTACCGGAGCAACAACGGCTGCACGATAACTTAAGCTTAATACAACCTGCTGCCGTTTGCTCTTTCCGGTGATTTTCGGGTCGATTCTGTTCAATTCCAGTGATCGAATTTTACACCACTCAGGACGAATAAACTGAGTGTTTTAACGGATTTTCCGATAGACTAACCGACAAAAATTTTGAGGGTAACAATCGGAATAATCGGTGTGATTGCTGGGAAAATTGGAAATATGTTCACATCATCATTCCTATAATTAAAAAACTTTTTGTTCTTCCATAAGATTCAAATTGTGTTTGAGCATGTAAAAGATATACTTTATGAAATGGGACGGGGTCAAGTTTTTTACATATATCATTTGGTGAAATAATGGTATATATTCTTTTTTCACAATCTGGATTCTCTCGATACAACCTATAACATTCTTCAGCAACACCACCTGTATCAGTTTCATTTGTAATCGTATAATTTTTTAGATTTGTTATTAAAACTCCTGAACGTTCCCATTCTCTCAAATTTATAAAATTTCTCATAATAATAAGATATCCTATATTAGTATCTAAAAATAAATAGTCTTTATCCGAATGCTCAAAGTCACTCATTGCTTTTTTTGTACTGCCATATATATTTTTTAACATACTATTTTGTGATGTAATCCTTCTTGTTAATTGAAGAATGTTGAGATCAATCATGTTCTCATAATGTTCTATAGCTTCTATTTTTTTTGCAAAGTATTCTTTACTTTTTGATGTAATTTTAACAGATTTTTAAACTCTCCATTCTCAACATTTTCCACAGACATATTATCTAACATTTTTATTAGTTTATATTTATTAAGTGAATTCTTTTGAACATCATCCATACATTCATTCGAAACAGTTATATACCAATCTATATAACTATCTTCTTTATGCTTTAAAGATAAATATTCACTGTAATAATCATTACTTTCTTTTTCAATTTTTTTCAGTTCTTCAGTATATATTTCCTCTTGAAGTTCTGTAAATGACATTTTCCCCATATTATTCTCTCCCCTTGTTATATTACTTTTACTTCTTAATGTACTTATTAATGATCCTCTTCTCCAATGTTTTTCCAGAATCCCGGTACCATGGCAAGATCACGCCGCAGTATTCCTGTACTCTCATGGAGTATATCTCGCCACATATCATAAACACAATTAATCCGATTGCAGCAATCAGTCCTCCGTTGGCCACAATACATAATAGCAGACATGGTACAACCCAATACCAGTTATATGAGAAATGACACCATTTCACCAGCCATTCTTCACTCATCATATCAAAACGTCTAATCTCATCCTGAGATAAAGAAGTCTTAGGAGGATTTGCAGCTGCCTTGCGTCTCATTAATTCAGCATAACCAACCGTTGGTTCGTCCGGGCTGGTATATTTCTTAACATCCTCCTGCATCTGCTTTATTCTGCGTTCTTCCTCTTCTTTCTTCCTTCGCAAACTAGGACTGTTCCTATATTTAAACTCCTCATACGTGTTTCTTATTAACTGTTCCATCTGTGGAGGAGTTCCTGATTTAGTACAAATTTGATTATAAATATACTTCATCTCTTCAAGCTCTATATATGCTTTAGGGACGCTGTAACGTTCATAATAATTTTTCATACTTTCCGTTTGGCGTTTTGCTCCTTTTACAGCATCTTTTACATATCGCACATAGTCTTCGTAATGTTCTTTATTTGTTATTATACGATCACCGAACTGAATAATACAATTACATTTTGCATTTGCCTCTTCAGGAGTAAGATTATTAACAATATCCTCACACTTTTTAATCAGGTCGTCCGTAGAATCTGCATACTCCTTATAATTCTGTGCATCTTTAAAACTCATAATCATAAGTGTTTACCTCCCTTCCTTTTGTATTAGTAGTCCTGTATGTGCTTTCTGATTTTAATTTCAAAAATATTCTGAATTTATTTTTTGGTGTAAAAAAAAGATACACTATACCTGTGTATCAAACAATCACTTTATTTTTACTTTTGCTTACCTTAGCAAGCGGTGTTCTTCTATATGACATGGCATAATAATCCTCAACGTGGCATATCCCGCATGGCATATACACTACCTTCTCAACGAGCGCAAAGAAGGAATATACATTTACTAATTATTTTCCAAGACTTTGTAAGGTACGCTTACAGCACATTTCTTCTGTAATCATTTTAACCATAGCACCGTTAGTTGAAGTTGTAAAGAAAATTTATATATTTCAGCAATTAGTCTAAAAACGGATCGTAATTTTCGGTAATTATTACCAGATATCAGTATTGATATTTTTAGTTCATTTTGTTCTATGAGATAAGATTTTATCCTCTTAGTCCTCAAAAAATTCCTCATAGTCTACAGCAAATAATTTCTGCAATGCTTTAAGATCACTGGCTTTTATGTTTCTTCTGCCCGATTCAATATTAGCAAGTGTACTTCTGGACATACTGCTTCCCATCAACTGTAACTGACCTACGACTTCAGCCTGTGTCATGTTCTTTTTCATCCGTATGTTCTGGATATTTCTACCTATTGGAACGTCCTGTAAAATCCACTGCATAAGATATACTCCTGTGACTAATTAGTAACTTTTGTATTGAGTATATCTGGAAAACATGATATTATTGTCACTAGATAGAAACAATCGTATTAGAGAGGAATATAGCATTATGGATATCATAGATCAGCTTTACAACTCACATGTAAGTGCAGCCACACTGGACACCCTGGACAAGTACCGTATACATAAGGATCAGGCTTTACATGGTTATCATGTTCTTAAAGAACAACTCACAGAAGATCAGGCTGCCGCTCTGGATCAGGTCATGAATGAGAACCTTAATCTTCTGACAGACGAGTTGGAGCAGAATTTCAGAAACGGCTTCTGTCTTGGAGTGAAGATGATGTGTGAGGTGTTTGGGAAAGATGTGTAAGTATGCTATAATATATAAAAAGCTGACCTGTCAAATCGACGGTGCAGGTCAATAAGTAAATTTGGTGGCAGGGTACGCAAATTATATAAAACCTTATACCTAATTCAGGTATCTGGTTTTTGTACCCCTTCTTCCACTTCCCAGTGCGAAATCTTTAATCATCCAGAATTCGGAAATCTGCGCTGCATTGAGAAAGATGGAGAACCTTGGTTCGTGGGAAAAGATGTGGCAATGGCGTTGGGATATAGTAATACAAGAGATGCATTAAGTCGTCATGTGGATGTCGAAGATAAGGGCGTCGTGAATCACGACACCCCCTCTGGAATCCAGAAAATGACCATTATCAATGAATCCGGTCTCTATTCTCTCATCCTCAGCAGTAAACTTGAATCTGCAAAACGTTTCAAACGCTGGGTAACATCTGAGGTATTGCCGTGTATCCGGAAACATGGTGGATACTTAGAAAATTATTTTTACCTTGTTCTCCTTCATCATTTGCAGTATTCTTATGATATCAAGAATCATTGAAGGAGGAAACATCTATGAAAAAGAAGCTCAAAAAATCACTTATCATTCTTTTGTCTGTTATCATGATCTTCTCACTCCCGATCTCAGCATCAGCAGCCACCAGAAAAGACGTAACAAAAACATACCGCAAATCGGTTACTAAGATGTTAGAAGGATTTGACAGTTATTTTGCTTACTGTTGTGGTAGAAGGCAATATTTCAAATTCGATGATTACGCCAGAACAACCATGGTAACTATGAAAAATTACAATTTGTGGGAGAAAAATATTTCTTACGTAAAGAAAAAAATTCAGCCACAACTGAAGCTTTACTTCAATACTTCTACCGTAAAATTTACGAAATTTACAAAATATGGTATCCCTAGAAATCCTTCTTACTTGCTTTGTAATAAGAATGGTAAGATTGTTTATACTGGCGGTAACTGGGGCGAAGATTCTCCAAATGGTGTCGTAAAAAAGATCATGAAAACAGGTTCCAAGACATACGAAGTAACATATAATCTTTACTTTTATAATTGGATGACCAAGAAAAACTATGGGTATATGGGAACATACAAAATATATTTAAAAAAAGCCAATAACAAAAACGGCTTCATTATTACCAATATCAAACAAACTGTAAATAAAAAGAACTCTCTTTAGTCTTTTCATAGAGGGGCAGATTCCTAAATCGGGGATCTGCTCTTTTTTCGGCCTTGTAATTCGTCCTATAATCCGTTTTTATTTTTCAAGCGAACAAATCCTCGTCTTAACGCTTTCAATCCCTTTACAGATCAAATACGTACTCACAGGGCAGCTATATATGCAAGTCCCGGTGAAGATGTGAATACTGGATAAATAACAGATAAACGATATGAAAATTTGGCATAAAAGTTCAGAATAAAAAGTAAAAAAAGGCTCATGACTTGTCCGCAAACTATACCTCTACAGTCTCGACTTATCATGAGCCTTGAAATTCGTCTCTCATATACTACGACAGATGGGTTATTTGCTGAAAAGGTTCCATCGTATATGTAGGATTTTCTCTACGCCATTTTTTCTTGTTCTTTACGCCATTTTTACCCCATTTTTGTAAAAACTTACGTGAAATTACGGTAACTTACGTGAAGTTATTCGCCCTCGGACTTTTTTGTGTCAAATCCCGGGAAATGGCTCAACCATGCGGGTTTCATATTCCTTAAATTTCCCTGAAATCCGGTGTCCCGTACAGGTCATACGGAGTACTCTGGTATACGTAATAATTCAACCAGTTCGTATACAGGTTGTTGGCATGGGCCCTCCAGGTAAGGAGTGGTTTGTTGTTTGGATCGTCATCTTTGTAATAGTTCTTCGGGATTTCAATAGGCAGACCCTTGGCAAGGTCTCTCTTATATTCGCCATCCAAAGTCACGCGGTCGTATTCCGGATGTCCCATAACAAAGATTTTACGTCCTCCCTCTGCCATTGCAAGGAACAGACCAGCCTCTTCGCTTTCCGCCAGGACCGTAAGGTCTTTGCATGCATGGATATCTGCAATAGGAACTTCTGTGTGTCTGGAATGCGGCGCAAGAAATACATCATCAAAGCCCCGGACCAGAGGGATCTTACGGTTCAGTACCCTGTGCTGGAAAAGTCCGAACATTTTCTTATCCAGAGGTTTTTTCTCCAGGCCATAAAAATGATAAAGACTGGCCTGCGCTGCCCAACAGAGAAAGATCGTGGAAGTCACATGCTTCTCAGTCCAATCCATGATCTCAGTCAGCTCATTCCAGTAATCCACTTCCTCAAAAGGCATCTGCTCCACCGGTGCTCCTGTGATGATCATTCCATCAAATTTACGTTTCTTTATATCGGTGAATGTTTCATAAAACTTGTTCAGATGGCTGAGAGATGTATTCTTGGCTTCATGGCTCTCCACAGCCATAAATGTCACATCCACCTGCAGCGGTGTATTGGAAAGAGAACGCAGAAGCTGCAGCTCTGTTTCTTCTTTCAGCGGCATCAGATTCAGGATCAGAATATGGATCGGACGGATATCCTGGTGCATGGCACGTTTTTCGTCCATTACAAATATATTTTCTCTCTCCAGGATCTCCTTTACCGGAAGATCCCCCTGTGTTTTGATCGGCATTGTTTGCCCTCCTTATATATAAAGCGTCTCTTATAAAGGAGCCGCTCGGCTTTTTTCTTCAGATAAAAAGTATCTCCAGTCTGTACGGCCTTTACTGCACTCCGGCAAGTTTCCGAAAATCTTCTTCTGAAAGGATCGGAATCCCCAGTTCTCTTGCCTTTTTGTTTTTGGATGAATTGGACTGGATGTCGTTATTGATCAGATAATTGGTCTTTTTGGTAACTGAACCGGTAACCTTGCCTCCCAGGGATTCGATCAGCTCTTTGGCCTCACTTCGATTTTCAAAGTGCACCAGACTTCCTGTGATCACAAAATTCATTCCTTCAAAGATCTGTTCCTGTTTGGGACTGTCCTCCTGAATATGAAGAAAGCTCATCAGATGATCCAGGCGGCGATCATTATCCTCATCCCTAAAATAAGCTACCAGATTTCCGGCAATGACCGGCCCGATGGTATCAATATCACTGACCTCTTCCAGACTGGCATGACGTATCCTGTCCAGATCATTGTCAAAATGGCGGCAGATCACTTTTGCATTAGCCAGACCGATATTTGCGATCCCAAGACTGTAGATCACTCTTGGAAGTGTAGTCTCTTTCGCCCGTTCCAGACTTTCCATAAGATTATCATAGGATTTCTGCCCAAAGCCTTCCATTTCCACGATCTCATCTTTATACCGGCTGATCTCAAAAATATCGCCAAAGTCATGGATAAATCCCCTGGCAATAAATTTCTCCAGTGTTGCCTCGGAAAGTCCGTCGATATTCATGGCATCCCTGCTTGTAAAAAGCCCAAAGGATTTGATTTTCTTGGCCGGGCACTCCGGATTGACGCAGAAAAGACATTCCACATCGTTTTCTTTCTTCACTACCGTTTCCTGTCCGCAGGCCGGGCAGGTATGCGGGATCGGTGCATTACCGCTTCCGGTCAGATTTTCCGCGATCTGAGGAATGATCATATTTGCTTTGTATACACGAATGGTATCTCCAATCCCCAGCTTCAGTTCCTTCATGATACTGATGTTATGCACACTGGCCCTGCTCACTGTGGTTCCTTCCAGTTCCACCGGCTCAAAAATTGCTACCGGATTGATCAGTCCGGTCCTGGACGGGCTCCACTCAATCTCCAGAAGTCTCGTATCACGCATCTCATCGGCCCATTTAAATGCCATGGCGTTCCTTGGAAACTTGGCCGTAGTTCCCAGAGATTCTCCGTAAGCAATATCATCATACAATGCCACAAGCCCATCTGACGGAAAATCATTGGTCGTAACTGCTTCCGCAAAGTAATCCATCGCTTCATCCAGAGTTTCCGCTGTGACTTTTCGATATTCCACAACCTCAAAGCCCTGTTCATTCAGCCACCGGAACTGCACCTCCCTGGAATTCCGGAAATCTACGCCTTCCGCACTCACTAAAGAAAAAGCATAAAACCGAACGTTTCTCTTCGCTGTAATTTCGTTATTCAGCTGGCGGACAGAACCACTGCAGAGATTTCTGGGATTTTTGTATTTGGCATCTGCATCTCCGATAGTTTCGTTGATCTTTTCAAAATCCGAATAGGTAATGATGGCTTCTCCGCGAAGTACCAGTCTCCCTTTAAAAGAAATTTTCAGAGGTATGTTCTTAAATACTCTGGCATTATTGGTAATAACCTCTCCCACAATACCATTTCCTCTGGTAACTGCCTTTATAAGCTCTCCGTTTTCATAGGTAAGCACGATCGTTAAGCCATCCAGCTTCCAGGATAAAAGTGTAGGATGTTCCCCGATAAACTCTCTCAAAGCTTCTCTCTCTTTGGTCTTATCCAGAGACAGCATCGGTCTCTCATGTTCCTCCTTGGGGAGCTGCTCCACTGCCTCATATCCTACATTAACGGTTGGACTGTCTGCCAGAACGATCCCTGTTTCTTTCTCCAGTGCGCTCAGAGTGTCGTACAGGGCGTCGTACTCCACGTTGGACATGATCTCCCTGTCTTCCTGATAATAGGCCCTGGACGCTTCCCGGAGCTTTTCTCCCAGCTCCTTCATTTTTTTTATGGATGATTCGTTCATGGCTTCCTCCCGTCCTTTTTTCTGATTTTTCGGAGGAAAGCATCTCCTCCAGTTCTTTTCGTTCTTCCGGCCGGATCTCACGATATTTCCCCTCTTCCAGGCCATTAATATACAGATTCATGATCCGAACACGTTTCAGTGTTACGACTTTATATCCGAAATATTCACACATACGACGGATCTGGCGGTTCAGACCCTGGGTAAGGATGATACGAAAACTGTTTTTCCCTGTTTTTGTAACCTTGCAGGGACGTGTGACCGTATCAAGGATCGGCACTCCGCCGCCCATACCACGGATAAATTCTTCTGTCACCGGTTTATTCACGGTCACCTGATATTCCTTTTCATGGTAGTTCCCCGCCTTCATGATACGGTTCACCAGATCTCCTTCATTGGTAAGGAGAAGCAGTCCTTCGGAATCTTTATCCAGCCGTCCTATGGGATAGATCCGCACCGGATAATCCAGATATTCTGTTACTGTCATCTCATTCCGCTGTTGTCTGGTGCTGCAGACAATCCCTTTTGGTTTATGAAAAAGAAGCAGGATCTTTTTTTCCTGTTTTTTTACAGGCTTTCCGTCAATACAGATCTCCGCATCCGGAAGGATCTTCATTCCTGTGGAAACCAGTTCTCCATTAGCAGTAACTCTCCCCGCTTCTGTCAGTCGGTCTGCCTCTCTTCTTGAGCAGACTCCTATATCGCTTAAATATTTATTGATTCTGATTTTTTCGTCCATTGTTCTATTATATATTTTTTCCCACGTGTTCGCAACCGGTTATTTTTCTTGTATTTTCTTTCTCATTATTGTATGATAAACAGAAATATACTTAAATATCAGGAGGAAAAACATGTCAGAGCATACTCCACGTATGAACCGGCTGCTGATCTTTGTCGCTGTTTTCCTGTGTCTGATCTGCGGTATTCTCTTTACCCAGTCATCGGCCGGTCCTTTTGAAAGCAGCAGTACTTCCGTAGTTTCCATAAATACCAGCGATATTTCGACCATTGAACCAAGTTCAGATCGCGATCACCATACAGATGCATCGATATCTTCCGGCGCTCCCTCACCTTCCGCCACACCGTCTCCTGTTCCCACAGAGATTCCCGAAACAGAAAAGGTTTCGCCGGAGGCAGAAAACGGAGTCTGGACACCGGATGGCACCAACTGGAAATTTATGGTTGACGGAACCGCCTATACCGGATGGCTTACCGACACAGATGGTCATCGATATTATTTCAATAAGGACGGAATCATGCAGACCGGCTGGATCACCCTAGGCAAAAAACGTTATTATCTGGACGAAGACGGAATCATGCAGATCGGAACCATCACCGTAAATGGAAAAAAATACACATTGGCAGCAGACGGTTCACTCAAAAAATGATCTTTCGTTATATCAGAGCAACAAAAATGCAGGTTCTTCCGGAACCTGCATTTTATTAACCCTTATTATTCTAACAGACCACTATAGACATAACCGGTCTGTCCATCATAATCAACCTGTATCCAGTCGCCTTCCTGCCCTTTCTTTTCAACTTCCGTTCCTGCAGAAAAACCACCGATAACCTCACCCTCTGAATCTGCGGAAGCACGAACATTACAATCCTCTGTAACTGTAAGCATTGTTCCTGCATCTGCGGAAGCACTGGCATCTTCACCAAGGCCCTGAAGGAATTCTGCCAGAGAGGGATCACTCTCCTGCGCAGCTTCATAGTCCGTCTTTACCTTTGTGATAAGCTCCTGCACATCCTTCTCAGATTCCAGTTTTTTCACATAGGCACTGATATCTGCATCGTCATCAGCACCACCTTTGATCTTCAGATTGCCGTCACTGCCCGTCTCCACATAAAACTGGCTCAGTGCCGGAACCGGAGTCTCAATTCCAGTACAGATATAATTAAAGACTACATAAACGACATACGAATCGTCCGTCAGTCCCTTCTTAGCGTAAACATTCTGTACTTCATACCCATCAATATAATCCCTTGAATTAATCTGCGACTCGTCAGCCGGCGTAAATCCGTCCTCAATCGTCTTAAGTGTTGCAATGTCTTTTTCCCCAAAAGCTTTATAATAGCTCTGAATCAGCTCGGTTACTTCCGTGCTGGCTTTTTCCATGGTTGTCTCCGCATCCGTATCTGCCGCGGAACTGGCGTCTTTCTTCTCGTCTGTCTCCCCATCATTTGCCGGAGAAGAAGGATCATTTTCCTGGTTACTTTGGGCTGTTGTCTGATCTTTATTGGAATTCCCCTTCTTACCTCCAACACAGGCGCGGACGCCAAAGATCAGAACAAGCACGATCACCAGAATGGCTCCGCCTAACATAAAATAGCGAAGGTTATCTGATAACCATTCTCTGAAATCATCCAAGTTCTTGTCCTCCTTATCATAACAACACGCCGGAACAATTCCCACTGTTCCGGGTAACACACCTGAAGGGAATCGAACCCCCGCACATGGTACCGGAAACCACTGCTCTATCCACTGAGCTACAGGTGCATAATGAAAAACATAACTTCTAAATTCAGGTATGAAATTATCAAAGTAGGTTTACACTGTTTATGATTTTAACACAAATCCATGAAATTGTAAAGATTTTTTTAAACAGTACATATTCATCACACATTTTATGGTTGCTGTTCACTCCGTTCTCCGTATCGTTTTACGCACTTTAGTCATTTTTCCAGGCCAGAAGGGCGAACACATTCACCCTTCAAACCTGTATACCACATATTTTTCTGTCTGTGCAATAGGGGTACATCCTGCCTGACGGATATAGTCATGATTTGTAAGATCTACCGGAAGAACGAGATAATCGGTTTCCGTTCTTTTCAATACCTGCCGGAACTTATCGATCCCTACATCCATCTGATAACTGATCACATCCATGATCACTTTCTGGATCTGGTAGGCCTTGCTGTTTTCGTAGTTTCCTACCACAGTACTTCCTGCACGATACAGGATAAAATTACGATCCAGAACAAGGATCAGTGACGGATCATACTGTCTAGCCACCAGATTCAGCTCATTGTCAAAAACAACCTTGGGTTGTTCTTTATCGCAGTCCTGATGGATCACATCGCATACTGAGCGCAGCTCATTCGGGACTTTATAGATGTTTTCCGCCATCACATAATCTTTTGCAATGCCGGGAACAGGTGTCCCCGTAGTGACGATCACTGCCGCAAGGATCAACGCTGTTACAGCCTTCAGCCATCGAAACCTTACCGCTTCTACGATCCGTACAGCATAATAGGCAGCACCCGGGATCACCGGAAGGATCCAGATAAAACGATAATATTCACTTTCAAAATGTACCTTTGGTATCACATATTTTACAAGAACCGGATTATATACCGTAAGTGCCAGAAAGACTAGATAATACAGGAACACTCTGGATTCTTTTCTCCTGCGGTAAAAAATATCCCAGAGTATACCTGCCAGAAAAAATACAGGCAGCAGACAGCCACTCCAGTAATTTTCCATACAGATCTGCACAAAACGCAGTCCCAGTTCTTCGATCGTTACTCCCGCCATTTTCTTCTCCTATCCATAGTATCTTCCCAGTTTCCTATGATGCCGGAAATGCGATCCATCCAAGCTTCGCCGAAAAATAAACCAGGGCATACAAAAATCCCGGCAGCATACAAAGCGCATAGGGAATCGCGTAGGAAATCTTTTTCTTCAGCACCATCACCGGAAGGATCGCCGTACTGACTACCGCAGGATAAATAAGGGAGGATCCTGAAAACGTCAACGCACTGACTGCAGCAATGAAAAGCAGCACCCAGCTCTCTTTATTTCTGCCATCTTTGTTGAGCCAGAGCCGTATACTTACCAGAAGCGCTGCCGGAATGGAAATATTTGCCAGCAGGGCCTTCCCTTCATAAACCCGCATAAACGCAAAGGTTCCTGTTGTATAGATAGAAAAAGAAAACAATTGCATCAGACACACAAAAAGAACCATCAGGTCTGCTTTTTTTTCATCTCCACGAAAAAAGCTTTTTCCGATCTGGTAGATCAGAAGATTGATCATCAGCATGTTGATCACAGACATCACGACCTTGGACTGAACGATCGGGTGGATGCCCAGAAGGACACACCACACCGCATTGTTCATCGGATATGCAGAAAGATCATAGCGGAGATTAAAATTTCTCTGGATAACACCGGTAAGCGGACTGTATCGGGCAAGAGTGTCTGTATACACGGAAGTGCTTACTGCACCAATATAATGTGTTGCATCTGCAGTAACGTCCTGATATGCAGCCACCAGAAAACACTGCAGGATCACTGCCGCAGCGGTCAAAAGCAGCAGCAGTGAATGCTTCCGAAATGTTTCTCCTATCCGGTCCAGCTGTCCCTTCCAAAGTTTATGCACAAACAGACATGCTGCCAGTACACAAGCTGCCATGATCACCATCCACAGATACGAAAAGGTACTCAGCTTTACCCATTTCAGTGTCATAGGAACTGCAAGTATCTCAAAAACCGCAAAATACAGAAGATATCCCAAGACCAGTTCCATAGTTACTTCCGCCTTCATTTTCAGTATCCGTGTCAGCAGACTTCCTGCACAGAAAAATACCAGCAGTTCCAGGATCAGTCCGGCAATTGCCAGTATCAGCTCCTGCATTTCACACCTTCTCTCCGGCTTCTCTGGCAAGGATTCCCATTGCAACCTTCTCCGGAGTGATCGGGAGCTCTCTGACACGTACACCTGTTGCATTATAAACCGCATTGGCAATAGCCGGACAAGGTGTATCGATCACAAGTTCACCAATGGATTTTGCACCAAAAGGACCTGTCTTCTCGTAGCTGCTTTCAAACTCGATCCGTACCTTCGGAATATCCATACGGTTGGGGATCTTATACTGCATAAAGGAATTGTTACGGATCTTTCCCTTATCTGTATACTGGATATCCTCATACAGAACCATTCCGATACCCTGACCGATACCGCCTTCTGCCTGCACTCTGGCAAGATTTGGATTGATCGGGGTTCCACAGTCGATCACGCCCACATAATCAATGACATCGATCTGTCCGGTCTCTTTATCGACCTCCACTTCAGCGGCACCTACCATAAACGGTGGCGGAGAGATCGGAGAAGAATATTCTTTTACAACCTGAAGCTCACTGCAGACTCCACAGGTCGCTTTTCCTGCGATCTGCTGCAGCGTTACCTCTTTTCCGTCTTCTGTGCGGACTTTTTCTCCGTCAAAATCAGAATCCTCTGCAGATACTCCAAGCATCTGTGCGCCAAAAGCGTGGATTCTCTTTCTGAGTTCTCCGCAGGCCTGGATCACGGCATTTCCGGTTGCATAGGTTGTAGAAGATGCATAAGAACCGGAATCATAGGGAGAAATATCTGTATCCACACTGAATACCACGATATTTTTCATATCTGTATCCAGACAGTCTGCTGCCATCTGAGCAAGAATGGTATCACAGCCGGTTCCCATATCAGAACATCCAAGTGCCAGGGTATAGGAACCATCCTCATTTAATTTAATGTCTGCTCCGCCGACATCGATCCCTGCAATAGATGAGCCCTGCATGGCCATAGCGATACCGACACCCCGTACTTTGCCGTTACCCATATCACGGAACGGATATTTCTCATCCCATCCGATCATTTCCTTTGCACGGGCAAGGCATTTATCCATGGTACAACTGCCGTTGATCGGTACATCCGGATATCCTGGAAGTGCCTCTCCCTCCATAGGCATGTTCAGCTCACGGAATTTTACCGGATCCATCCCCATCTTATGAGCCAGCTCATCTGCTGCAGACTCCACAGCAAAAATACCCTGTGTGGCACCATAGCCACGATAAGCGCCAGCTGCCTGCATATTGGTGTAAACAACATCATAGGCAAAACGGTAGGCTTCCGTATGACGATACAGCGCAATGGATTTATGGCCTGAAAGTCCTACGGTTGTAGGCCCATGCTCTCCATAGGCACCGGTGTTGGAAAGAGTATAAAGATCGATCGCCTTTACAATACCGTTTTCGTCTGCACCCATACGGATATGGACTTCCATCTCATGACGCGGAGAAGACGCGATCATGGATTCCTTTCTGGAAAAAACGATCTTGGACGGACGCCCGGTAACCCATGTTACCAGTGCCGGGAAAACCTCACTGACAGAAGACTGTTTTGCACCAAAGCCCCCGCCGATACGAGGCTTGATCACACGAACTTTGGAAGACGGAATGTTCAGCGCATTTCCTACGATCCTTCGGATATGAAACGGGATCTGAGTGGAAGAAACCACCGTCAGTCTCTGAAAATGGTCCATATAACAGTAGGTACGGAAGGTCTCCATCATGGTCTGCTGATTTGCCTTTGTGTGGTAAACCTGGTCTACTGTATACGCACATTTTTCCAGCATGGCATCCACATCACCCACTTCTTCTACATTGGAGGAACAGAGATTACGCTTATTATCTCCTCCGGCCGGGATCGGCATATACCAGTCATCCTCCGGGTGCACCAGAATGGGATTATCCTTGGCTGTGTGGATATCCAGAACTGCTTCCTCCACACGATATTTTACCTTAATGCGTTTCAAGGCTTTATCTACTGCCTCTTCTGTCTCACCGGCTACGATGGCAACCGGATCCCCTACAAAACGCACATGCTTATCTATGATATAGCGATCCCATGGACTGATCTCCGGCGCTGTCTGCCCGGCCAGGGTAAATCTTTTGTGGGAAACATCCTCATAGGTCAGAACACAGGCAATCCCCTCGATCTTCTTTGCAGCATCTGTCTTGATCTCTTCCACCCAGGCATTGGCATGAGGACTTCTTAAGATCTTGACGATCAGGCAGTCAGAAGGTGCGAGATCATCGGTATAGACCGGTTTTCCGGTTACCAGCGACATTGCATCTGTTTTTGGCACCGGCTTGTTTACGTATTTCATTTTCCTTCCTCCTGTCCTTTTTTATAGTCGAGAAATTTCAGGATACTTCTGGTCTGTCCCACAAATCCCGAGCAACGGCACAGATTTCCGGAAAGATACTCCAGGATATCCTCTTCCGTAGGATCTTCCATTTCCTTTAACATGGCAAATACATTCATGATAAATCCCGGATTGCAGAAGCCACACTGCTCTGCTCCCTCATTTGCCATAAAAGCACCGAATTCCTTTGCTTCCTCCTGCATTCCCTCCAGAGTCACGATCCGTTTCCCGTCTGCGCGGGCAGCCAGCATGGAGCAGGACAGTACCGGACGTTCATCCATCAGCACAGTACAGAGACCACAGTTTGCAGTCTCACAGCCACGTTTTACGCTGTAACAGCTGTTTTTCCGCAGGAAATCCAGAAGCAGTTCATCCGGACGTACCTCTGCCTGCCGTTTTACACCATTCAGCCAGAAAGTGATATTCATTCTGCTCTCCCTCCGATCTCTTCCCAGGCTCTTCTTGTAAGGACTTTCACAAGAAGACTTCTGTATTCTTTTGAAGCACGCATGTTCTTGTCTGTAGAAACATGTTCCGCCGCATATACGGCAAAAGATGCTGCTGCATCCTTTTTCTGCTGTGCATTCATCTGTACAAAATCTTTTAAGATTTCCTCTTCATCTTCCACGATCATTGCTTTTCCGGGTCTGGCCCCAATGACAGTTCTTGCTTTTCCGCCAATAAGAGCGGCCGCACAGGTGAGCACAGGAAAATCTGTGGAATTGTTCCGCTGACTTAAGTACACACTGTTCAGCGGCTGTTTTTTTACAATGATATTTACCAGGATATCGTTATCCTTTTCCATGGATGCAAACTGTGCCAGCGGAATGGTTCCGCCATTGTACAGTTCCACCCAGGTATCCAGTGCTAGAAACATGGTCAGTACATCGGAAAATCCGAATCTTCCGAAAATACTTCCGCCCACTGTGGCACAGTTTCGAAACTGCACACCCACAATGTGCCGTACACTTTCACGGATAGCACTGTTTGTATAGGCATTCAGCTCTTTGTGGGTTTCCAGCGCATGAAGTGGTGTCATACAGCCGATCACAAATGCTTCTTCTGTTTCTGTAATAGTATCCAGCCCAAGACCTGACAGATCAATGGCTGTCATAATGTTCCGGTTTCCCATTTTCAGCCAGACCATACCGCCCAGCACACAGGCTGTTCTTTTCTGGTTCAGTTCATATGCCTGTTCAAGGCTTTCTGCCTTTACGTAATTCTTTATCTTCAGCATACTTTATTCCCTTCTGAATTCTCATTCTCTTTCTTTACGGCTGTTTTTTCAGCCGAACATTTATTTTAACAGACTGTCAGCTAAATAGCTATTGTTTTTTTCTCTGCTGTTCTGACGCCGCATTCGTCAGCGGTCTCCAGAACGATAAACTGATACGGTTTCAAAATGATCTCTTTTTCTGTGATCTCCACAGCTTTCTGATTATTCAGAAGCACCTCTTTTACTTCTCCCGGCAAAGATACCTTCTGTGACTGTGCCTGCATATTTCCCAGGATCAGAAGATTTTTCTCACCGTTTCTTGTATATGCGATCAGATTCTTCTGTTCTTCCTGATATGGAGCGAATGTTCCGTATACAAGCGTTTCTTTATATTCCGGAGCTTTTCTCAGTGCAGTCAGCTTTTTGTAGAAAGAAAGGAGGGAATCACTGTCCGTTAACTGGGATTCTATATTAATCTCCTTATAATTGGGATTGACCCCAAGCCACGGCTCTCCTTCTGAAAATCCCGCATTTTTCTCTGCGCTCCACTGTACCGGAGTTCTGGCATTGTCTCTGGAAAATGCGGAAGCAGCATCAAGCGCTTCTTTTTCACTGCATCCGGCACGGAGCGCTACCTGGTATTCATCGATGGTACTGATGTCATCGATCTGATCCATAGAAGTAAACTCCATATTTTCCATACCGATCTCCTGCCCCTGATAAATAAACGGAATTCCCTTCAGCAGGAAATAAACACCTGCCAGGAGCTTCCTTGAATCCGGACAGCGGTCTTCCGGAGAAATATAGTGACAGACACCTCTTGGCTCATCATGATTCTCAATAATGTTGGAGATCATGCCGGTATCCCCGATCTTTTTCTGCGTATGGAAAATACACTTCTTGTACTCTTCCGGAGTCAGGTACGGTTTGGATGCATACCAGCCATCCTCGCTCTTTCCGTAACAGGTTTCTTCAAAATCAAACATGGATGAAAAATATCCGTTTTCTCCGATAAAATCTTTGATCTCATCTTCCTTTTCATTGAAGACCTCTCCTACAGTAAAAGCATCATAGGGATGAAAGCACTTCTCAGCCATCTCTCCCAGAAATTCTCCAATCCCTTCTGCCTCCTCCAGCATCCTCTCGACGCTGCAGAGCCCATCTGCACGATCGGCAGGATAATCGGAAAACGGAAGCTTCTTCTTGATATTGATAATGGCATCAATACGGAATCCGCCAAGCCCTTTTTCCATCCACCAGCGGATGTTTTTGTAGACTTCCTCTCTTACTTCAGGATTCTCCCAGTTGAGATCTGGCTGCTTCTTGTGGAATACATGGAGATACTGTTTATCCGGATGTCCCGGAAGCTCTTCCCATACCGGACCACCGAAATAGCTTCTCCAGTTGCAGGGAGCTTTATCATCCTTTTTGTCCTGGATATAAAAGAAATTTCCATACTTTCCGTCCGGATCCTTAATGGCCTGCTGAAACCACTCATGCTCATCGGAGCAGTGATTTACCACCAGATCCATAAGGATGTACATTTCTCTTTTTTTCGCTTCTGCGATCAGACGATCCATATCCTCCATGGTCCCAAACCTCGGATCAATCGCATAATAATCTGCAATGTCATATCCCTGGTCTGCAAGGGGAGATTTATAGATTGGGGAAAGCCAGAGGATATCTGCTCCCAGTTCCTTAAGATAATCAAGCTTGCTGATGATTCCCGGGATGTCTCCGATCCCGTCTCCGTTGGAATCATAAAAGCTCTTGGGGTATATCTGATATACCACTTTGTCATGCCACCATTTTCGTTTCATCGTAATTCCTCCTATGCCTGTTTGATCATGCAGTACTGCTTCAGATCAAATCCTTTTTTCTGTACAATGCCGTATAATTTAAATCCGAATTTCTCATACATGGAAACATTTGCCGGATTATGGGTTTCCAGAGAGATCATCAGCTTATGCCTGTCCGCATAATCGATCACCTCATCCATCAGCTTTTCAGCAAGACCGTGATGCTGCATCTTCGGCGCCACTGCCAGATAGATCACATGAAGCCTTTCTGCTGTATGAAGCTGGGAAGTCCAGCTGGAATTCAGATAGTCTTTTCCCTGGATGAATTTCCGCAGGGTCGCAAGACTTGGATCCTCTTTGATCAGATAGCCATCTGTTTTCAGAAGGGCAAAAAAATCCACCATCAGATTATGTAAGGCTGCTTCATGCTCCGTTCCGTCGGATACTACCAGGATACTGTTCAACTCACTGCTGTCTGCATAGATCTCGCAGGTCTCAAAAAACTCCGTAAGATCACAGGTAAAAAGCTCCGGCATCAGCCGTTCTCTGGTATCCCTGTCCGGGATCAGTGCATGATACAGAGGATCCTCCGAAAAACATACGGTCAATATCCGGATCAGCTTATCCAGATCTTCTTCTTTCACTCGGTATAAATTATGGCTTTCCATTCTTTCCTCCAGGTATGATTTTATTCTGTTCCTTTTTCAAACATATCACTGACCTCGCAGATCAGATTCCTGAGCTTTTCCACTGCACGGATCAGATATTCAATATCATCCGCATAATAACGCTTCTGTCTTTCCCAGGCTTCCTTAAGGCTCTGCTTTTCCGCCTCCAGACTGTCACCCGGCTTCTTTTCCTTCAGGCTTTCCACAAGATCATAAAGGTTCTCATGGTGGATGATCCTGCCCTTCCCCCACATCAGGCGATCCGGGGACTGCTTCAAGATATATTCCGTAAAATGATAAAAGACTTCCCGCTCAAACTGAAAGACATAACAGTTGTTGTCAATACTGTAAAAAGCCTCCAGCGCAGGTGCGATCTCTCCTTTTTCCAGATATCCCATCGCTTTCTTCAGTGCATAAAGATTGTTCTGCACTGCCTGCTGCGGAAAGATCACATTGTCATCCCAGTCCAGACGTACCAGATAATCCTGGGATTTCCGGAATACACCGAGAAGCTTTTCGGTAATGGCATCAGCTTTTTTCCAGTCACGTTTTTCTTCCGGAAGGCTGTTGAAGCGCCGTATCTGCTCTGCAAGGATGGCGGCCGCTTTTTTTGCCTCTTCTGTTTTTTTCAGAAAGAGTGTACTGTCGGCACCGGTCTGCATACACAGATCCGTATCCAGGGTCTTAATACTTTGGTCCAGTACCCGCCCGCAATCCATTGGCGGCAGAGCAAGGCTGTCAATAGCCAGAAGAAGTTTCAGATAAAATTCATGATGGAATCTGTATACCTCTTCCTCATAAACATCCTGGTTATCGTATTGGGAATGATAATAATTTTCCATAAACGGGCCACCGCTGAAATCATTGACCATGGACGGGATCCCGGAAATAGCCATGGTAAAATCATCAGACCAGGTTTCAATGGGATACAACGTGGTCATGCCCTCCGGATAAATCCCCTCCGGCATCTGCACAGCATCCACGAAGCTGCGCACAAAATCCGCATACTCATAGGTACATCGTACTGCATCTCTGGTACTGTGTGCATGAGCCGGAAGCTCAAAATTCAGATCTGCGATCACGTGCCCCTGCCACTCCGGTCTCACCTCAAATACCTGGCGGTAAGCACCTGTGGACCAGTCATATTTTGTGTCGGAAATCCCCCATTCTTCTGCTGCAAGAGCACATACCACAATAGTATGGCGAGGTTTATAGCCACCACGGAGCAGCGCCCTGGCAATTCCAATGATCATGGCCACTGCCGCATTATCGTCCTGAAATCCCTCAAAATAGGAATCATAGTGAGCACTTAACAGAATCATGGAATCCGAATCAGTTCCCGGGATTTTGCCAACGATATTGTAGGTATACTGGTCTTTGATCACCTCTGTGTCCGCATCAAATTCCACGGAAAGCTCCGGAACACGATTCCCATTCTCATTTTTTTCCTCCATCAGCTGACGGATCATAAGAAAATCTGCCCGTGACATGGAAAATGCAGGCGCACAGGAAGGTCCTGCGATATCCTGTGCATTCAAAGCCGTATCATCGATCTGTGCGTATCCTCTGCTCTGTACGGCGATCAGAGCTGCTGCACCCTTCAGGTGTGCCTGATACACCGGGTAGTTGATCCACCATTCTTCTCTCTGATTGATCTCGATAAGAACCAGCTTTCCTTTCACATCGATATCCTTATATTCGTCAGCTGTACCCTTTCCAAGATATACAAGATCAAACCTCTGAAAGCCATTGGTCTTAAAATCCGTCTGATATGCGCCAAGCTGGATCTCCCGGCAGGTTCCCTCTCTGTCATGGCAGCGCATCACCGCTTTTTTAAATTCCCATGCATCCACACGGATCTTATCTTTTTCTACCTGTGTGAGACCGGCTTTTTTCATTTCTTCCAAAAGCATATCTCCGGTTTTTCGCTCTGCCAGGGAGCCTGCTGTACGGTATCCCAGAACCGGATTTGTTTTTTCCTGTTCCATGCGCCTGGCCAAATCATAAGATTCTTTTATATTCAGGCATGAAACACATTTCTCCACGATGTTCAAATTTACTGTCATCCCTTTCTCGGCAGTTCCCTGCCGGCAGTTCCGTCCTCCCGGCAGAGATATTCCTCTAACTGTTATAGATTATACCTTATCAATGTGCGGATTTCCAGATAAAAAAACGCGATTTGTTCTGACAAAAAATCCATCTCATAAATCACGTTATTAAAATTTCTTTTTAGCCGGAATACCGAAGCGCATCAATAGGCTTCCTGGATGCTGCCTTGTTAGCCAGATACAGGCCAAAAAGCACACCGATCATCAGAGACATGGTGTTGGTGACACCAGACATGGCTTCCATGATCTCTGACTGATTCACAATGGAAAAAGCGTCTTCGTCCTGCTCAAAGCGTTCCATCAGGAGCTCTGTAAACGCATTTTCTGCCGGCTCCAGGCTATCCTCATCTGCTCCGGATGCGTAAAACATGGTCACATCCAGTACATTATCCGCAAGACTGGTCATAGTAGAAAACGGGATGATCACCATAAGCCTTTTACGCCGTCGTTTCATTTTCCTTAACCTCCAAATATGCTGTGTATGTTCTCTCTGTTTTAAAAATATTTTTAAAAAAATGTGTAAAGTCTTTGTGTGGTCTGTGAAAACCCGGTGAAAAAGGTATGATATTTTTCATATGCAAATACAAATAATTAATTATATTTTCTGTCTGTTGCCATTATTTTTTGTATATATTAAATATTATTTTAAAAATTATATATTATTTTCTGGTATTTTTTACCGGAATATGTTATAAAAGAAGTAAGAAAAACTACCGAAAATCAGATATTCCTGCTTTCGGTCCGAAATAAAGGAGGTATCTTTATGGCAAAACGTATTATCACCATCAATCGTATGTTTGGAAGCAACGGACGCCTTATCGGCAAGACTCTGGCTGAAAACCTGGACATCGGTTTTTATGATAAAGAACTGATCGACATGGCTGCCAAGAAAAACAATATCCCCTTCGACACCCTGGCAAAGGTAGACGAGAAAAAAGCCAGTCAGTGGGTATTTCCCGTTGACAGTGAGCTGCAGTTTACAGATAATTTCTCTTTTGTACCAATGAACGATGTGCTCTATGATCTTCAGAGAAAGATCATCCTGTCCCTTCCGCAGAGAGAGGACTGCGTAATTGTCGGCCGCTGTGCGACCAATATCCTGAAGGATAAATCACTTAAACTTTTTATCCATGCACCTTTTGAGGAAAGAGTTCAGAATGTGATACGCCGTACCGGCAGAGAAGAAGCCAGCGCACGGAAGCTGGTCAAAAAAATGGATAAAGAGAGAAAAGCTTACTATGAATACTTTACAGACAGCAAATGGCTGGATATGACACAGTATGATCTCTGTATTGACAGCAGCCGGTTTTCTATGGAGCAGATTATTGAGATTGTAAAGAGATGTCTTTAGGATTCTTTTTTCTGAAATTTTTTTTCTGAAAAATGTTTTTACGCTTTGGAAGCGTAAGTGAAACCGCAGGGGAGGGGAAGCACTCGTAGTTGCGAAAGGCCGTTTCCCCTCCCCTGCACCCCTTCCTTCAGGCCCCGCTAGAAATCGTACGTTTTGGTCATGTTATGTTACTGACAGGGCGATGGATTCTGCGTTTGTTTAAAACGCCAGGCTGTGCCGATCTCATCGGCATAACACCTTTCAACAAGAAGACGTATCCTTCCCACCATTCCAACACATTGAGCAACACCAAAATATTTATTGACCAGACGCATCCTTCCCACACTTCCAACTCATTGAGCAACACCGAAATATTAACTATTAATTTTTCAACAAGCAGACATATTCTTCCCACACCTCCAACTGCGGACGCTCAACTCATCAAAACGTAAGGACAGGACACCACGCGTCCGCTTCCACCTCTCCGGCTGAAACGTCAGCCGGGGAAGTGACAGTCCTCCGGGCTGCTACGGAGAAGGGGTGATGATGGTTAGGTTGCGGGAGACGGCGTTATTGCGGAAGGGCCCAGCTGTTTGAGCCGAAGGCGAGTTCTGGACCCTTCCGCAATGGTTTTAGCCGGCTCACGGAACCTTAGCAGCATCCCCCGACGGAGTCCGGCCCGGAGGACTGTCACTTCCCCGGCGTCCGTTCACCAATATACTCTTTCAAAAACTCATATATATCCCCCTCCAACGGCGGACACCCCTCCACATAATTCTGAAACTTACAGGTACAGTGTCCCACACCAAGCACTCCCGTCTTACCACGATACCCCTGTCCGATGCAGATCTTTTCATCCAGCTTCTCAAAAAGCCCCTCTTCCTTCAGCATCTCCAATGCCGGGATCAGATACCCGTAGCAGGCACTGCAGGATTCCACTTCCTCCACGGCATCCGCAAGCTCCACAACCTTTCTGGATACCGGCATCCTCTGATCCGCACCATCCTCCAGAAATCTGACATCTGCTTTGGAAATATCTGAGCAGCCCACGCCAAGATCACCTGCCAGCTTCACATAAGGAACCTCAGCTACCTCATAATGCATCATCTGACACACATATGCATCCACAAGAACCGGATCACAGGCAGCCATCACCCGGTTCATCACGACAGGATTTCCGCCATCCTCAAAATCCAGATCCCCGCAGATATTATCCACAACAATAAAGTCCTGCTGTATCCCCATATTCAGATGAGCAATGGGGTTATGAAGCCCCAGAGAATGAAACCGTCTCTTTTCCTTATTTGGGATCAACCCCTTCATATTCTTAAGGGCACAGGTGATCTTTGTCTGACAATGGCCTTTCAGAACTGGCACATTGATCAGAAAATCAAGCTCCTTTACCCGCTCACAGACATTCAGCTCCATGCCGCCGCAGTCCACAGAAATCCCCTTATCCTTCTGCATATCCCAGAACGGCACCTGATACTCTTCCTCAAGCCTGTCAAAGCCACAGGTCTCAAAGGCCTCCCTTGTCTTATCTCCTACCCAAGATCCCTCCAGCATCACCATATCCCGGAAGCCATGCTCCTTCAGATACTCGATAATTCCTGCAACCACTTCCGGATGAGTCGTTGCACCCCAGGAAGCCTCTGAAGGAGAAACCAGATTCGGCTTGATCCCGATTTTTTTCTTTCTGTCCCCGATATGGGACTGAAGATCCGCTTTTTCCAGAAGCTCCTTTGTCATTCTTTTATATTCCGTACCACTGGTAATAAAAATCTGATTTTTATCCATAATTATCAAAATTCCTTTCTTTCTGCAATGTGAATGTTGATCCAGATCCACACCAAAGCCCTGCAAAGCTTTTATCATCAGATGAGCCAGACAAAACAGCCGACAAATACAGCAGTCATCACATGCATCACAATCATAAAAAATACCCTCTCTACCGGTTTCCCGGTAAAAAGGATATTTTATCCGACACAGCAGTCTCGTATTATCTTTCGATCTTTGCCCCGTTCCACCATGGGAATTCTCGGTTCAGCCATTTTCCTGCAAGCTCACTCCATGGTTCACAGGCTCTTGCGATCCCTCTGCCGTTTTCGTTGGCAGTCAGCTCATTTGCCAGGCCGATCCCATGGGGTCCCTGCGGAAAAACATGATACTCCACTGGAATGCCCTTTTTATAGAGTGCCTGAACAAAGAGAAGTGTATTATCCAGCAGCACCGTCTGATCCTCAAAGGTATGCCAGATAAAGGTTCTGGGTGTATCTTCCGTAACCTGAAATTCCAGAGACATCCGATCTTTCAGCTCCTCATAACGATCTCCCAGAAGATTTCGAAAGCTTTCTTCATGACCAACTTCCCCTGAAGTGATCACCGGATAATTCAGGATCATGCCATTGGGACGGATCCTCTCGTTTTCCATTCCCGTGATCCCGGCAAGTTCCTCCGTATTCCAGAATACTCCCAGAGAAGCTGCCAGATGGCCACCTGCCGAAAAACCGGACACAATGATCTTATTCTTTTCAATATGCCACTTATCGCTGTTCTCTCTGAGAAGAGCTACTGTTTTTGCCAGCTGACGGAGGGCCACCGGATATCTGGCAGGTGCCACACTGTAACGAAGCACCACTGCGTGATAGCCCATTCCCATAAACCGGACAGCAATGGCTTCTGCCTCTCTGTCTGAAGTCATGCCATAAGCTCCGCCCGGACAGATCACTATGACCGGACGCTTCTGCCCCGGATAGAGTTCTTCCGACTCCTGCCAGAAATAGGTCTCTATCCATGCCTCATTATAGTCCTTTGTTTTTTCTTCGATCACAATTCTTTCGTTGATCATTCCGACTTTCCCTTCTTCATTTCATTGCTTTCCTGATCGCTGCAAGAAGTTCATCGTACTCTTCGTAAGCAGGAATTTCCGGATGATCTGCACGGATCTGTTCTGTACTGCGGAAGAGGAAGCCTGCTTTGCTTGCCTGGATCATTCCGAGATCATTGTAGGAATCTCCGCTTGCGATAGTCTCAAATCCCATGGACTGCAGTGCCTTCACAGTTGTCAGCTTGGATTTCTCACAGCGCATCTTAAAGCCTGTGATCTCTCCGTTCTCTGCTACTTCCAGGGAATTACAGAAAAGTGTCGGCCGTCCAAGCTTCTCCATCAGCGGAGTTGCAAACTGTGTAAAGGTATCACTGATCAGTATCACCTGGGAAAAAGATCTCAGCTCATCCAGAAATTCCTTTGCTCCCGGAAGGGGATCGATCTTTGCAATAGTCTCCTGGATCTCTTTCAATCCCAGACCATGCTCTTTCAGAATTCCAAGTCTCCAGTTCATCAGCTTATCATAATCCGGCTCATCACGGGTTGTTCTCTTGAGCTCCGGGATTCCGCTTGCCTCTGCAAATGCGATCCAGATCTCCGGTACCAGTACACCTTCTACGTCCAGACATGTAATATACATCTTTCATATCCTCCTCTTGATCCAACTTACCGTTGATATTTCACAGAGTCTGACTCCTTCCGGCTGTCAGAACTCTTTAATCTTTTAGCGCTTTACCCTGATATTACCATATGCTCTCAAGGTCTGTAAACAGTTTTATTTTTTCTTCTTTTCCGCTTCATAGATCTTCAGCTCTTTCAGTGCTTTTTCCCCAAGAGGATACAGCATGAAAATATTAAAGATCGTCATCAGGCCGATTCCTACATCTCCCAGATCCCATACAAATGTGTAAGCCGCGATCCCACCGATAAACAGCATCACCAGTGCCAGCACCTTATATCCTGTCTGTGAACCCCAGTTATCACCAAAAAGATAAGCCACATTGCCTCTTGCATAAAACAGGATTCCCAGGAATGTGGAAAAGCTGAACATAAACAGTGTTGCAGCAATAAAGATCACTCCAAACTGCCCCATATGATAATGCATGGCAGTCTGAAGAAGTTCCATTCCGGAAAGTCCCTGTACCAGATCTTCCGGGGCCAGAAGCATGATCATAGCTGTACAGCTGCAGATCACGATCGTATCCACAAATACACCCAGGGCCTGGACAAATCCGGCTTTTACCGGACTGTCACATTCTGCTGCCGCTGCTGCACAGGGAGCGGAGCCGCTTCCCGCCTCATTGGAAAAAAGGCCTCTTTTTACTCCGTTCATCAGCACGACGCCAAATCCGCCGGCAACAGCCTGACGAAATCCGAAAGCTTCTTCAAAAATCCGTTTAAATACTCCCGGCATACTTCCAAGATTTGTAAATATAATAAACAGCGTGATCACAAAATAAAGCACTGCCATCACCGGCACCAGAAGATCCAGAACTTTAACCGTTGCATTCTTCCGAAGCACGATCACAGCTGCGATCACTACCAGCACGATGGTAGTATACAGCGGCGGAATATCAAAAGCATTTTTGAAAGACGCCGTGACGGAATTGCTGATAACCTGACTGATCCCACACCAGCAGATCAGGCCGGAAATGGCAAACAGAACGGAAAGCAGAACCTTTTTTCGTTTTCTGCCCTGTTTTTCTTCCCAGTAGCGGTGGATATAGTAGGCAGGACCGCCCCTGTAGCCACCATATAGAGGATCCTTTTCTTTATAGAGCTGTGCCAGGGTCGCTTCGATAAAAGCAGTGGAGGAACCGATCAGCGCCGTGATCCACATCCAGAATACCGCTCCTGCACCTCCTGCCGAGATCGCAGCTACCACACCGACCAGGTTTCCCATTCCCACACGGGTAGCTGTAGATACGATCAGCGTCTGAAATGCTGAAAGATTATTTTTGTCACTTTTCTTTTCTGACAGGGCTCGTACCATATCCGGAAAAAGACGGATCGGCAGAAGCTTTGTCCTGATGGTAAAATAGATACCGGTCGGAATCAGAAGCAGGATCAGAAGTGAGATTCCCAGCGTACTTCCTCCCGGAAGCGGAATCTTTACCAGATCTCCCCACAGAAATGTATAGACCTTTTCGATCATTGTTACTATCATGTTACTGTTTCCTTTCCCCAATCACCCCATGTGATCGTTTTGTTCTCTTTTTTCTGCCCGTTGTTTGTATTTATTTCTGCAACGTTTTAAACGGGCAAAGCGTGTCTTTCATTATAATAGCTTTCTGTTTGTATGTAAAGAAAAATCCCGAATCTTTCGATCCGGAATTTTTTTGTATTGGTAACTTTTCTGTTATTCGACAGATTTCTGATATCTGTCTGTTTTTATAAGCATAGCTGCATTTTACTCTCAGCCAGCCAGGTGGAACATCTCGATCAGGAATATCCAGCTCATTCCATAGTATGTTATCACGGCTACAAGGTCATTCATCGTAGTGATCAGAGGACCTGAGGCTACTGCCGGGTCCACACCAACCTTTTTGAAAAACAGCGGTATGCAGGTTCCTACTGCACTGGATACCAGCATGGCCAACAACAGGGATAATCCGATACAGCCGGATACCGCATAGGCAAATACGAGTGTTTTTCCTTTGAATAAGAAAATATACAATCCGATCAGTACAAAAGACAAAATACCGAGCAGACCACCGTTGCAAAGACCGATCCGCATTTCCTTCAGCACAAGCTCTGCTTTCTGTCTGCCCGTCAGCGTCTCATCCATCAGTACACGGATGGTTACAGCCAGGGACTGGGTTCCAACATTTCCTGCCATATCCAGGATCAGAGACTGAAAGCACATGATGATCGGCAGACAGGTAACTACTTTTTCAAACATTCCCACAACAGAAGATACCACCATACCAAGGCCCAGAAGAACGATCAGCCAGGGCATTCTTTTTTTCATGCTTTCAAAAAGAGGTTCTTTCAGATCTTCCTCTGCAGTCAGACCGGCCAGCTTTGCATAATCCTCTCCCATCTCATCGTCTACCAGATCGATGATCCCTGCGGATGTGATCACTCCAAGGAAACGATTGTCATCGTCCAGTACAGGAATGGAATCTTCAGAATAATCCTTCAGCCGTTCCATACAGTCGTCGATCTGCTCAGTACCATACACATATGGATAGGAAGTTACGATCAGCTCTTCCATAGGGTGGTCCTGTCTTGCTGTGATCAGATCCTTCAGATCCAGGGCTCCATAAAACTCCCCTCTGTCCGTCACTGCAAAGATCGTAGAAATATTATCATTATCTGCCGCCTGGGAAACCAGCTCACTCATGGCCTGCTTTACGGTCAGGTTTTCACGGATCACAATGCAGTTCGTTGTCATTCTGCTTCCGATCTCATCCTCATCAAAGGAGCGGATCATTTCGATATCTTTCCGCACCTGTTCATCCAGAAGCTGGATCAGAAGCTTGCGTTTTTCTTTATCGATCTGCTTTAAAACATCTGCCAGGGCATCGGTTTCCATTTTGGAAAGAATGGCTGCCGCTTTTTTTACATCCATCTCTTCCAGATATTGTACAGTTTCTTCTTCCTCCAGATATTCAAAAACATCTGCCAGCATACCGCTTTCCAGGATACGGTATAGTCTGCTGCGCTCCGCAGTGCTTAATTCTCTTAATACTTCCGCCAGATCGTTTTCGTGGAAATCCTGCAGCCTTTCACTTAAAACTGCCGGAGAAACACTGCTTCGGATCAGACTCAGAATATCTTTTGAAAAATCCTGATTTCTTTTTGTCATTTTCTCATCCTCCTCACATAGTTTCGCACAAAACACGCACACCAAAAACAGACATGTTAAAGCATGTCTATGTGCTGTTTGATTTTCGATTGTGTTTCCTTGGGATTTGAGTATAAAGCGAAATGAATTTATACATGATCGCCTTACTGTAAGATTCTCAGAATGAGAAGAATGAAAAATATATCTATTATAATCCTGCTGAAATTATAATGTAATAATACCGTACAGATTCTGATGACACCGATACATCCTGTCAAATATATCCTTCTGATATATAGATATAATATTCCCACAGATATTCCGTACACTTAAAACAGAATGAAACAGCCTCATCTCGCTCTGTTCTTTCCATCTTTCACTCTGAGAGCTACAACTTCGCCCATGAGAATCACAACTGTCCATTCTGTTCACCTGCCTTTTTTTCTTAATTTTTTTTATCAACCCGGCCATTATAACGTTCCCGGCCGGGTTTTGTCAACCGGATTTATGGTTAAATTTATTGTAAATCCGGTTGAAATTTTATGTTTTACAGAGGTGGATGTTTATGCAGCAGCATTTGCGTTGATCGTATCAATGACTTTTTTTATTCCAAGCCAAACACCCATATCTGTAAAGATTTCCGAAATGCTCCCACGATCCGTAAACGGAGATTCCAGCAAAACAGAAAGATCTTTCATCATTCCATTATGAACAATATACTCAATGATCTGATTTACAAAATAAATCTGCCTGCTGTCCAGATTTACATCCTCAAGATACTTTGAAAAAGCTTCCTTTGCTGCATTCATATCAAGACCTACCATTTCTCTGACAAATTCTCCCAATGGCTTTCTGCCAAATTCTGCTTCATAATCCTCTTTTGTACCAAGCTCGCTCCAGAGAATTTTTTCCAGTTCAGCTACATCTTTTTCTGTAAGTGACTGATTCTTTTTCAGCTTAGCTATTACATGGTTATCCTGATGCTGTCGGACATAATATTCTACTCGTACTTTATAATTTTCCAGATCATCGTTTTCCAATTCTGCTTCTTTCCATTCCGTTGAAAGAATTTCGTCTGTAAAATTGGTCATATATTTATTCCTGCTCTTATCCGGAATATACTTCATAAGATCTCTCAGATTTTCCCTGATATTTTCAAATTCATCGATTCCTGCATTTTCCACATAATCTGTGTGCAAAATCTGATCGATCAGCTCTGTCTGTGCCTGAATCTCCGGTATATTTGCCACTCCGGCAATTCCGGAAACCTTTTTTAAAAGATCTTTTCGCGCACTTGTATATTTCTTTCCAACCAGAGATGCAAGTTCTATTCCATACATAAGTGCATCAAAACGTACTGCTGTTACTTCATCACTTTCAGGCAAAATCAAGGGTGCAACCTCTTCCCGTACAAGTAAAGTATCTTCATAAGTAAGCATCTGATAGTTCGACTCTTCTGAATATAATTCTACATATTTCAAATGTTGGCGAACTGTAAAACTATCTCTTGGGAGCTCTTTTACTTTTTCAGTCATGTGCTTTACAAGTGCAGTCCTGTACGCAGTTAATTTATCTGTCTGATATTTAATATCCTGAAGCTTGTACGAAATCTCAAACTGAAGATTAAAAACTGCACTTTGCAACGCCATCAGATTTGCGCTTGCCTTTCCTTTATTCATTCGGAAAAACTCAAAATTCCCACAGAAATCAAAAATGTAAAACTTTTTCTTATCTTCCCCATCCAACAATCCCGGGCATAGTCTTGTTCCTCGTCCGATCATCTGCCAGAATTTTGCTTTACTCATAACTTTCTTAAAGAATACAAGATTAAGAACTTCAGGTACATCAATTCCGGTATCTAACATATCTACAGAAATTGCGATCTGCGGTAGTTTTTTCGGATCTGAAAACTCATCAATTGCACTCTGTGCATATTTCATTCTGTTATCGATCACCATAGCATAATTCTTTAAATGCGGATATTCCTTATTAAAAATCTCAAGAATCTTTTCCGCATGATCATGATTTTTCGCAAAAATAATTGTTTTTCCAATCTTCTGTCCGTATTCAATTTTAATCCCATCTCTCATCAGGACATGAAGAACTTTTTTAATTGTATCTTCGTTAAAAATCCAGGTATTCAATGCAGCCGAATTTATCACTTCCGGAAGCTTTCCATTTTCGTCTTCAAAAGTATTTTCATAAATTTCTTTATCTGCTTCTGAAAGTTCATCATATACAATTCCCTGATCAATAAATTTCACCCTGGATTCCACCGAAAGATAATCAACCAGATATCCATCCTTAACCGCCTGCGCCAGATCATATCCATAAGTGGGATCTCCGCTTGCCAGTTCAAATACTTCATATGTATTTTTATCAATCTCATCTTTCGGTGTTGCGGTAAGTCCTACAAGCAGTGCATCAAAATATGTAAAAATATCTTTATACTTATTATAAATAGATCTGTGCGCTTCATCACAAATGATCAGATCAAAATGACCACAGGTAAAAACTTTTCCTTCTTTGTCATTTATCGTATCAATACAGTTTATCATGGTCTGATATGTGGAGAAAACACATCGCGACATATAATTATTCTTTTCTTCAACCAGATTTGTACAGGAAAAATTCTGCATCCAGTTTACAAAACTTCTTTTCGCCTGTGTTACCAGTGAATTTCTGTCCGCCAGAAAAAGTATATTCTTCACCCAGCCCGCATCAACCAGTACCTTGCACAAAGCCATTACTGTTCTGGTTTTTCCGGAACCTGTGGCCATAACAAGCAGGGCTTTTCTCCGATTCTTTTCATCAAAGCTCTGGCATACTGCTTTTATCGCGGCTTCCTGATAATAGCGGTCTGCAATCTTTTTATCTACAGAAATATTTTGCAGGCTTGTACGCATACTCAAAAGGTTAAACCATTTCTCCAGATCCCGTTTGGAATAAATAACTGAACATTTTCTTTCCGGATATTGTCCGTCTATGATCCGGGTTTCAAAACCATTGGTAAGGAAAATTACCGGACGTCGTTCATATTTCTTTTCCAGCAGATCTGCGTAAAGTTTCGCCTGCTGCCTGCCCTCAGCAATATCCTTGCAGGTACGTTTTGCTTCTATAATTGCCAGAGGTTTATTCATATCATCATAGAGAACATAATCAATACGTCCAATCCCTGATTTATTCGGCATTCCTGTCACAGTCATCTCATTTAACCAGTCTTTTCCCTGTGCCCATCCTGCATCAATAAGCATGGAATCTATGTAAAGTTTTCTGGTTTCATATTCAGACAGATCCAGAGGTTTCGGAACATATGTCTGCTGCTTTTTCTCGTGGCGTGCGGACAGTTCTTCCCTAAGAAAAGTATTTTCTGCCATCAGTTTTTGTAGATCCAGTTCCTGCTGGGCAGTTTTTTCCTGTTCTTTCAGAAGTGTTTCCTTTGCTTTTCTGGCTGTTTCCCGGGATGCCTTTGCCTTCTCAATTCTGCCATCAATAATCGATTTGTCAAATGGATGTTCCTGATACTGTTCTCCATAACAATATGCAACGTAATCTAAAAAAATTGACAGATTTTCAAGGCAGAGCATCGCTGCATCTCTGCCAGGTTTTTTATTGCTATGTGCCACACTGTTTCCACATCTGCGGATATAATCCATCCGTTTCCAAAGATCCGGTCCCACTAACTGTCTGAATTCCTCTGTATTCATCAAAGTATGAAGATTATCCTGGTACGGAATCTGCAAACTGTTTTCCACAGAATACAACCATTTTACAGCAAATTCCATAGCCCGGCGGCTGTTAAGAATACTCGCATCCGGATCTGCTAATATGATCTTCTCCGCAGAGATGGCAACATTCGCAAATGCAGAGAATTTTGATTCATTTTTTAAATAATCAAAGTTTGTTACCATTGTGAAATCTCCCTCTTTAGCGTTTTATTTTATAATTGTACTTATCAACTACAGTTATCAAGGAATCCTTGATAACTGACTTTTATTTTTGTCTCAAGATATGCCAACATCTTTCAACCATTTTGTTTATAGCATTCTGTTTTCCCGATACGATTCAAATATATATGACGGATTTTCGTAATATACACTGCTGTTGTAGTCATCAATCTTTGCACCGATAAAGGAATTGTATACTTTTATTAAAGCATCTATGATTCCGATATTTTCGTCTGTAGCAACCATTTTTATCAGCCGCTTATATACCTTTCCAATATCCCAATGTGATGGAATGCTGTATTTACAATCACCCACATTGTCAAATTTTCCCTCTTGTATTCCTGCTTCTTCGATAAAATCATCGCTGACTCTGTCAATGTTATCACAATGGTAGACATCTGCCAGGTCATAAATTTTATCAATCCTCTGCTTTCCAAGCTTATTTACAACATCTGCCCGTGTATTCTTTGTTTTCCGTGCAATGTAATCAATCAGGCTGCATGTGTAAAATAAATCATTATCTTTTTTGCTTTCACGTCCTTCTCCTGCCATTTATAGCACCTCACAATCTCTATACTTCAGGCATTTCAATGATTCTTTGGAACAAAATGCTATCTGATGAGTTGGATACTTGAACTTTGCCAGAACCCAGAACTGTTCTCTGGTAATCGTACCGTCCATGTAATCAGAAACAAAATTATAAATCTGATCGTCTGCCATTGCACCGATTACAATATCATATTCATGGTCTTTCCCACTCCAACATGCAATTATAAAATCCAACCATTCTTCTGTCATATCTTTGAATTCTTTTATTTTCAGATTCGATTTTAAACGCACATCATAAACAGATACAACCTTCGTGTCATATCTCCTGGACCATCTTTGAGCCTGTTCTTTTATAATCGTACAGTAAAAACCAGTTCCAAAATCTTTTGTATTACGTCCTTTTCGGATTTCCGGTTTCTCCACAGCCTGATATCCACCATGATACACCGTCATTATCGCCATTCAGCTTCTCCCCTTTCTAGCCAAAGTATTGTTGCATCAGACTATCGAATAACTTTTGTGTTTCATTCAGTGCTTTTTGTACTTTAACTTTTGATTTGTTGACTTGTTCTACAAATGATTCAAACTCATTTTGTAACTCAATTGATGGAACAATTATAAGTACAGCTCTTACATCATTTTTAGTAATAGTCTTGGTTACAGCACCTCGTACATATTGTTGAATTTCTCTCTGTCCATACTCTGATGTAAGAAGGTGATACAAAAACTTTACATTAATGCGTTCATCATATCTAAACATAAAGGCATTTCTACCTAATGATGCTGGCATATCTATTTGTGGCATTAAATAAATCTTTCCAGCACTACCAATCTTATTCATGATTATTTCGCCACCATATATCTTTGATTTAGCCAAAAGTTCATAAGCCTCCTCATCAATATACTTAATGGCTGTCATATCTCCAGACTCTAAGTCCGTTGTTCTAACCATCCAAGCATAATTAGGTTCATCATACATTGTTACACCACTATCTAAAGTCTTATAGCTACCATTCGAGCTGAAATCAGTTAGCACTGTCATGTAATCACCCATAGGAGCTTTTATAAAACCTTTCTCATTATTAGCTGGATCACCAAACATCTCGACAAATCGGGCTTTGATGAGATTGTCAAACAACTGTAATTCCTTATTTCTTGAATTTATTACATTTATTAAACATTCCAATTGACTCACAACATCTGTTTGCTCTTCTTTGGGCGGAATCTCCAACTCAATGTTTCCTAAATTTTTCCTAGAAATCCTTTTTCTTGTCGTACCAGTAACACTTCCTAAAAGCTTCGTATAGTATGCATTTGAACGCATGAAATAACACAGGTACTCCTTACTTACAATAGATTCATCTACTCTACATATTGTACAATCAACTGCCGTTATCATTCGCTCTTTCTTTGGAGGAATAATACATGCTCTTCCTACTGGTTCTGGCAATCTTGAAATCAAAATATCTCCCGGATATATTTCCGTACATTTTAAACTTTCAAATATCTCTTCAGATACATACTTAGCTCTTTCTTCTTTTTCTAAGTATAAACCCTCACCAATATTTCCAGTTTGAACCAATCTGATTCCTTTATTAGATTGATCTTTACTTTCAATCCAATCACCGTCTGAAAAAACAGTGCAAACATCTTGTAATCTCATCTACCTCATCCCTACAAATCCGAATTTTCGAATCTGCCATCCTTTCTCTTATAATCTCAACAACCGCTCCAACTCATCCATTTCTTTTCCGATCTCCAGTTCCAACTCCCGGATATTGGCCATGATTTCTGATGTTGGCGGATATTCCACCGGGGTGTATTCAATTTCTTTGTATTTATTGATACTGAGATCATAATCATTCTCTACAATATCTTTTTTCGGTACCATAAATGACTGGTCTGTTCGCTTCCGGTCCGCTTCTTTATCAAGGTTTTTGAAACGCTCTATAATATCCGGAATGTCATTCTCTGTGACCGGAGTACGTTTATCGTCCAGACTGAATCCGTCTGCTTTCATATCGTAGAACCATACCTGATCTGTTCCACCGTGTTCTGTTTTTGTAAAAATGAGGATCGCTGTGGATACTCCTGCATAGGGTTTAAATACACCGGAAGGCATGGATATTACAGCTTCCAGTCTCTGATTCTCAACAATTTCCTTACGGATGGATTTATGTGCCCGTGATGATCCGAAAAGTACACCATCTGGTACAATACAGGCGCATCTTCCTCCAATTTTCATAATCCTCAGGAACAAAGCAAGAAATAAAAGTTCTGTTTTCTTTGTCTTGCAAACTTTAAGAAGATCTCCGGAAACAGATTCTGCATCCAGGCTTCCTTTAAAAGGTGGGTTTGCCAGCACAAGGGAATACTGATCTTTATCTGCATTCTGATCAGATAAGCTGTCCCGATACTCAATATAAGGATTTTCTATTCCGTGAGTCATCATATTCATGGCTCCAATACGAAGCATGGTGCGGTCCATATCATATCCATGGAACATATGATTCATGTAATGATCTTTTTTCTGCTTATCATAAAAAATTTCTTCTTTTCTTTTTTCTTTCAGATATTCTCCTGCTGCAACCAGAAATCCGGAGGTTCCACATGCCGGATCACAGATAATCTCATCACTGGACGGATCCATCATCTCAACCATCATCCGGATAATATGTCTTGGTGTACGGAACTGTCCATTCCGTCCGGACTGAGCTATTTTTGAAAGAAGATATTCATATACATCTCCTCTGACATCTGCTGTCTGGATTTCATTCATAAGTTTGTAAATTTCATCCAGAGAATCCACCACTTTGGATAAAAGGAGTGGTGTCGGAAGCTTAAATATCGCATCGTCCATATATTTGGAATATGCACTGTTTTTATCATTATGAAGATTTTTTATAAACGGAAATACCCATTCCTGCATGATCATATACATTCTGTCTGCCGGAAAATCATGGAATACGGACCATTTCAGCTGACTTCCGTCAATTGTTCTCTCACCTATTTTTACTTCTCCGGAAAAAATACTCTGAAATGGCAAGCCAAGCATTGCACTTTCTCTTGCACGCATATTATCGGAATCATCCAGATCATGAATAAACATCAGGTATGTAATCTGTTCGATTACTTCCAGTGGATTGACAAGTCCTCCTGCCGCAAATATATCCCATAAACCATCTATTTTGTTTTTTAATTCACCAGTGATCATTTTTTATCTCCCATCTATCGTTCATTATTCCAGGTATATTTCGTATACCTGCCACCGCCGATTTTTAAAATTTTTTCTGCTGTCAGTAATTCTGCCAGTGTTCTCTGTATCGTTACCACACTGATATCCGGACATTTTTCTGCGATTTCTTTTTTTGTAATTATACCCGGATTATTTTTTATAATCTCTTCTATTCGCTCCGGTTTTGATATATTCTGCGTTATCAGCAATTTTATCCTTGAAGAAAATTCTCTGTATGCTCCTACGATAACGCCAAGCATATATTTTACAAATGGTATATAATCATTCTTATTCTCATACCAGTTCTCAGAACTTTCCCTTAAACATTCATAGTATAATTCCTTTGAATTTTCTATCATTCTCTCGATACTGATATATTTTCCCACAATATAGCCGGATCTGTACAAAAGTAATAGTGTAAGTAAACGGCTCATTCTTCCATTGCCGTCATTAAACGGATGTATGCATAGGAAATCCAGAATAAACATTGGAATCAAAAGAAGTGGATCTATTTCTCCTGTTGCCATTGCCTCTTCAAATGCTCTGCATAGTTCTTCCATTGCTTCCGGTGTTTCCCAGGCCGGTACTGGTTTAAACCGTATTTTTTTTATTCCCCGGGAATCTTCTTCCTCAATTATATTATCCGCAGTTTTATATTTCCCTCCAATATTGTAGCTTTCAAATTTATACAAATCTCTGTGGAGCTGTAAAATAATCGCAGACTTTGGTGGGATATGGTCATGACTTTCATGAATTGTATTCAATACATCTCTGTATCCGGCAATTTCCTGTTCATTTCTTGTCCTTGGCCTTGTTTTGTCTTTTACCAATTCCCGCAATCTGATATCTGATGTATAAATACCTTCTATTTTATTGGAACTTTCCGTACTTTGAATCTTGGCGATTTCAACTAATTGTGTAAGAGTATCTGCTTTGGCCTCAATAAAAAGAGTTTGTTCTCCTTTAAATTCATGTATCTGTGTCAGGTAAGATACAATTTCAGGAGTCAACAGATTTTTCCACTTTTCCCGATAATCAAACTGTCTCATATATTTTTCATCACCTTCTTTATCACTCTTTTTTCGATTTTATTTACTTCAAGTATATAAATCAATCTTATCATTGTCAACTTTAATTTGATCATTTTCTCAAGAATGATTAAATTGAAAGTGAAATGATAAAATTAAAAAGCCCAACAATAAATGCTTCTGCACGGATTTTCAGCATTTACTGTCGGACTTTTATCCTTTTTTTATTCCTTTTTGAAATATATCACAATATCATATTGTAGAGCAAAAGATTATTCTGCATGGTCTTTCAGGTACTCTGCACGCCCCTCTTCGTAGAGGTTATTTCCCTCGCTGTCAATGATGACTACAAGCGGCATGTCTTCCACATAAAGCTTGCGGAGTGCTTCTGCTCCGAGGTCTTCGTAAGCGATAAGCTCTGCTTTTTTGATGCATTTTGCAAGAAGTGCACCTGCACCGCCGATGGCTCCGAAATATACGCCGTCATATTTTTTCATTGCATCTACGACTTCCGGAAGGCGGGCACCTTTTCCGATCATTCCTCTGGCGCCTACGGACATCATGGTCGGTGCATAGGCATCCATACGGCCGCTGGTTGTAGGGCCTGCGGAGCCGATGACTTCGCCTGGTTTTGCCGGAGTCGGACCTACATAGTAAATAGTAGCATCTGTAGGGTCAAAAGGAATCTTTTCTCCTTTTGCAAGGGCCTCGCACATTCTCTTGTGACCTGCATCACGGGATGTATAGATGGTTCCTGTCAGTAAAACCTGGTCGCCTGCATGGAGAGTTCTTGCCAGCTCTCTTGTCAGAGGCAGTGTGATCTTTCTTCTTTCCATATTAAAGCACCTCCGTTTTATGACGTGTTACATGGCAGTTGATGTTAACTGCACATGGCATACCTGCGATATGAGTAGGCATAGTCTCAATGTTCAGACCGATAGCTGTGGTCTTTCCGCCAAAGCCCTGAGGTCCGATACCAAGCTTGTTGATCTTCTCCAGCATCTCTTTCTCAAGATCTGCATAGTAAGGATCCGGGTTCTCTGTATTCAGAGGACGCATCAGCGCTTTCTTTGCAAGAAGTGCACATTTGTCAAAAGTTCCTCCGATACCAACACCAACTACCATAGGCGGACATGGGTTCGGACCTGCAGTTTCTACAACCTCAAGAATGAAATCCTTGATTCCCTGAAGGCCTGCAGATGGCTTGAACATACGGATCTGGCTCATATTCTCGCTTCCGAAGCCTTTTGGTCCTACAGTTACTTTCACCTGATCTCCAGGAACGATCTCTGTATAGATCATAGCCGGTGTATTGTCACCTGTGTTTCCACGGCGTACCGGATCCTTGACAACGGATTTTCTCAGGTAACCTTTATCGTATCCGCGGCGTACACCTTCATTGATGGCATCATTTAAATCTCCGCCTGTAAAGTGGACATCCTGGCCAATTTCAAGGAATACGCATGCCATTCCGGTATCCTGACAGATCGGAACATTCTCACTGTCCGCAATATCAAAATTCTCGATAATGTTATCAAGGACACCTTTTGCGATCTCGCCGTCCTCGCAGGCACGGCAGGTTTTGATAGCATCCTTCACATCTTCCGGGAGATGTTCATTGGCTTCGATACAGAGTTTTTCGATAATCTCTGTAAGTCTGTTTACTTCGATTTCTCTCATAATAGACTCCTTTCGCTTATCTCATATGTTTTTATTATCATAACATATTGTTAACGTTCGTGGCGGGCATATTTCGGCAGAAGCATAGGAGATACGTCTCCTGTATCAACTCCTGCATTTTTCAGTTCCTCTTCATATTTTCTGATATGATCCAGATTCATAGTGCCAAGCTCTACCTCTTTGCATTTGGCAGCTGCTTTTTTACCTGCATTTCGTCCGAATACAATTACATCAAGAAGAGAGTTGCCCATCAGTCGGTTTCTTCCGTGGATTCCGCCTGCTGCCTCTCCTGCAACCAGAAGGTTCGGGATTTCTTTTGTAAAGCCGTCTCCGTTGATCTCAAGACCACCGTTCTGATAATGAAGGGTCGGGTAGATCACGATCGGGACTTTTCTCATATCAATGCCGTAATTCATGTACATACGGAACATGGCAGGGATCCTCTTTTCGATAGTTCCCTCACCGCCCAGGATCTCGATCATCGGAGTATCCAGCCATACACCTTTTCGTCCACCTGGAACTTCAACGCCACGGCCTTCCTCACACTCGCGGATAACACCGGAAGCATTTACGTCACGGGTTTCCAGCGGATGAATATAAGCCTCTCCGTTTGCATTTACAAGCTGTGCACCAACGGAACGAACCTTCTCTGTTACCAGGGCACCAAGGATCTGTGACGGATAGATCGCACCTGTTGGATGATACTGGATAGAATCCTGGTAAAGAAGGGAAGCGCCTGCTCTGTATCCAAGCACGAGTCCGTCAGCAGTTGCTCCGTAGTGATTGGAGGTCGGGAATCCCTGATAATGCATTCTTCCTGCACCACCGGTTGCAATTACAACTGTTTTTGCTCTTGCAACGGAATAGTCTCCGGTTTCCATGTTGAGAAGAACTGCACCGGCAGTCTGACCTTTTTCATCCTTCAGAAGTTCTACAGCGGATGTAAATTCCACTACCGGGATCTTAAGATTTAAGACCTCATCACGGATAGTACGCATGATCTCTGATCCGGAATAATCCTTTGCAGCATGCATTCTCTTTCTGGAGGTACCGCCGCCATGTGTAGTGACCATGGTTCCGTCTTCTGCTTTATCAAACTCAACACCAAGGTCGTTGAGCCATTTGATCGCATCCGGTGCTTCCATTACCAGTCTTTTTACAAGCTCCGGTTTTGCGGCAAAATGTCCGCCTCCAAAGCAGTCCAGATAATGCTGTACCGGGGAATCATTTTCTTTATCTGCTGCCTGGATCCCGCCTTCTGCCATCATGGTGTTGGCATCACCGATACGAAGCTTGGTAACGATCATTACGTTTGCGCCTGCCTCGTGTGCCTCGATTGCTGCAGATGCACCGGAACCGCCGCCGCCGATAACAAGAACGTCAACGTCATAATCCGGATGAGCCAGATCTAAGGTCATTCCCTGAACGCGGCTCTTTGCCTGTAAAAGCTCTACTAACTCCTTCGGAGCCTTCTCGCCTTTGTTCGGTCCTACTATAATCTCTGCAAAGCTAGAAAGATTATAATCTGGATGATACTGCTCAAGCAGTGCATCCTTTTCTTCTGCTGTCATACGTCTCGGCTCTGCTGCCATACGGGCTGCTCTGGTGGCTTCAACTTTCTTGACAGACTCCATCATTTCCTCTGTATATGGAAAGCTCATCTTATTCGTCCTCCTTTATTTTTCGATTACACGATTGTTGTACATATCCTTCAGCTCGTCTACAGACTTGCTCATGATTTCCTTCATCGCCTCATCGAAATCTCCTTCTGCAATCTCCTCAACACGCTTTGTCAGGTGCTTTGCTTCTGGCTTTAAGTACTTACCGGTCAATCTTCTTGCAAGTAATGCAACCTGCGGATGAGAAATTCCAGCCGGACATCTGGATGAGCAGACACCACACATTACACAGTCAAAGGACTCCTCTGCACACTTCTCGTACTCACCGCGCTGTGCATATGCAATGTACTGCATGGTGTTTAACTGCTGTGTACAAGCCTTTGTACAGGCATTACATCCGATACAGGAGTAGATCTCCGGATACAGCTGCATCATGATCTCCTGAGTTGGACGGATCTCCTCAATGTTATAGATTTCCTTCTCTAACGGGAAGAACGGCAGAGATGCTACACACATATTGTCCTCAACCTTTGTGGAACATGCCAGGCAGCCATGAAGAGTTGTCTCACCCTTAATACGGTAAATAGTAGCACAAGCACCACAGAAACCGTTACGGCAGCCGCAGCCACGAACCAGCTGATAACCGGAATACTCAAAAGCTTCCATAATTGTCAGGCTGGAGGGAACAGTATATTTCTTACCATATAAATAAACTGTAATCATTTCGTCCATTATTATATTTCCTCCATATTCATTTACAAATCTTTATTGCGCCGTGCTGCTCTCGCATGCGCTTCGCGCACGCTCGCACGCGGGTTTCGCCCTATGCAGTCTCAGAAAAGTGTCTGCATTCATGTAAACATGATGCATTCACTTTTCTTCGACTGCGCACGGCTCATTGTCTTCGCGATTAATACTCGTCTGGCAGCTCATCCAGCTGGTCGAAGCGGAATACCGGACCGTCCTTGCAGACATACTTGGAACCGATATTGCAGCGGCCGCACTTTCCGATACCGCACTTCATGCGAAGCTCCATGGTTGTATATACCTGGCTCTTTGAGAAGCCCAGTGCCTGCAGATTCTGCAGAGTAAACTTGATCATGATCGGCGGTCCACAGATCAGGATTGTCTTGTCTAAGGAAAGATTCAGCTCATTTACGTAGCTTGGAACAAATCCAACATGGCCATCCCAACCCTCCTGCGGGCGGTCGATAGTCAGATGAACGTTAATTCCTTCCTCGTTGCACCACTCGTCCTGAATTTCCTTGATGTCTACAAGATCATCCATGGAACGGGAACCGTAAATAATATCAATATCACCGTACTGATCACGATAGTGACGACAGTAGTTGATTACAGAATGAAGCGGAGCCAGTCCGATACCACCTGCGATAAACAGCAAATTTTTGCCCTTTAACTCGGTATCTACCGGGAATCCATTTCCATATGGTCCACGGATTGTGATCATCTGACCTGGTTCAATTGCATGAAGCCAGCTAGTCAGACATCCGCACTTCTTAATGGAAAACTCCATATATTCTTCCTGTGTCGGAGAAGAGGTAATAGAAAACATACCCTCTCCTACACCTGGAACGGAAAGCATGGCACACTGGCCAGGCTTATGTTCAAATGCTTTCTTGCCGTCTGGCGTTACAACACGGAATGTCTTTACATCCGGTGTATCCTTACGGATCTCAGTAACAACGCCAAGAGCAGGAATTAATTCTTCTCTTCTCTCACTCATGCCTGTGTACCTCCCAATGTTTTTGCTACCTTAACGATATTCAGGGAATTCGGGCACTTCTTTAAGCAGCGGCCGCAGCCTACGCAGGAGAACTCGCCATCATTTCTAAGCGGATTATAAACCAGCTTGTGCATGAATCTTTGGCGGAAACGCTCTACCTGACTCTTACGGTTTGTACCGTGAGCCATCATTGTGAAGTCACGGTACATACAGGAATCCCAGCAGCGATAACGCTCAATGCCATGTCCTGTATTATAGTCACGCACATCGTAGCACTGACATGTCGGACATACAAATGTACATGTTCCGCAGCCTAAGCAGTGGCTTGACAGTTCCTTCCACTCTTCTCTCTTGAAGATCTCTAACTCTGGATGAGAAGTGAAATAGGACAGATCAAGATCAGCAAGAGGCAACTTCTTTAAGATTTCCTTAACAGCAGCCTGCTGTGCCTCTACTGCCTTAGAATCGCTCTCTGCTAAAACAGCCTCAACCTTTTTAGTTAAGCTCTCGCCCTTCTCTGTCTGTGCTTCCCAGTAAAGGGTATCCTCTGCGATCCATGTTACAACATCACCCTCTGGCTTAGTTGCATCAATTCCAAAGGTACTGCAAAAACAAGTTTCCTCTGGTCTGTGACATGCCATAGATACGACAATGCCATGCTCTCTTCTTGCCTGATAATAAGTATCAACCGGATCAGCAAGGAAAACCTTATCCAAAATTGAAAAGCTTCTTGCATCACATGCTCTGACACCAAATACAACAAAATCCTTATCCTTCTTTGCAGCTGCCTCTACAGAAATCTTCTTTCCGTCCATATGGAATTTCATCAGATCTTCCTGGAACGGGAAGAACATATCCTTTGCAGACTTTACAGTCTGAAGTGCATCAAGACGCACCTTTGCATCTGCAGAATAAGGACCAAATTCTACCTCATTGCCCTTCTCTACCGGCAAATACAGTTCATCCACAGCCTGAATCGCATCAAACAGGCGGGAAATCTCACTCATAGCAATCTTTAACATGATTAATTCCCCCTCTCCATAACGATACTCGGCTCACAGTCTTCCTTAGTATAAGAAATCAACGGTCCTCTTACGCCAACCTCAGTTCCTGCCTGGAAATCACCGTAGAATGTATCAATATCCTTGATGAACTTACGGTTTAACAGATGAAGAGGAATGTTCTGCGGACATACTCTGCTGCACTCACCACAGTCGGTACAACGACCAGCTACATGGAATGCACGAATGATGTGGAACATATTCTCCTCGAAATCAGTATTGTTTACCTTAGCAGCAACTCCGGACTTCGGGTTATCGAATACGTACGGCAGGTACATGCTGGACATGCATTACGACATGCATTGCAGCGGATACACTTTGACAGCTGGCTTCTCCAGAAATCAAAACGCTCCTGCTCTGTCATTGCCTCAAGCTTTGCAACCTCAGCCATACGATCTGCACTTACTGGAACTTCTGGTGCTTCCTCATCTGGAATTAAAAGTTCATCGCCAGCTACATGATTTTTGCCCTTGCATACCATACAGCGCTCTAACAGCACTTCACTCTTCTTGCACTCCTCATCACCGTAAAGAGTCTTTACCTTAATGGTATCGCCCTCTTCCTCGATGCCAAGGATACCTGTGATTCCCTTTGCCTTGATCTTATTAACATCGATCATTCCAGTACATGGGATTCCAAGTGCATAAACCTTCTCTGCGTCCAGTCTGTGCTCTGTCTGCAGCTGATTGTAGCTGTAGCAGTCACACGGCTTAAGCAGTGCAAGGATCTTCTTTGGCTGCGGCGGTTCCGGTGCATTCGGTGCACGGAACGGCACATCCATTGTTGCAGCGCCTACTAAAAATTTACTCTGGTTTGCGCCGCAGAAGCTATTATAAACGAGTTCGTCCAGATTCTCCTTTGTGAAGATAGCCGGAGATACGTCGTAGCAGAATTCACCGGCCTTCCAGCCGATCACGCGGTCTACAGTGCCGTTATCAATGAGCTCATTGATTTTTGACACCAGTAATTCTTTTATTTCTCGCATCGCAGATCCCTCAACTTTCTGTTTTCACCAAGCTTTGTAATGGTGTCCACAAAATCATTCATAACAGATGCAAATCTTGCACCCTCTGCTGCAGAAACCCACTCCACTCTTGCTCTCTCCTTCTCAATGCCCAGATAATCAAGCATAGAGAACAGAAGTGTCATTCTTCTTCTTGCGTAATAGTTACCAGTTGTGTAATGGCAGTCGCCCGGATGACATCCACACAGGATAACACCATCAGCACCTCTCTCAAACGCACGCAAAATGAACAGCGGATTTACACGGCAGGAGCATGGTACACGAATAATCTTGACATTTGCCGGATAATTCAGACGGCTGCTTCCAGCTAAGTCTGCTCCCGCATAGGAACACCAGTTACAGCAGAATGCCACGATCAGAGGAGTAAACTCTTTGTTTTCATTTGTCTCATTTACTTGCATATTGCGTCTCCCTCCGCCATAATCTGATTATTTGCAAAGCCCTTCAGGTCCATAGCGCCGGACGGACATGTAACCGTACAAGCACCGCAGCCCTGGCAGATTGCTTCATTAACAACTGCAACTCTTCTTGTCTCACGAACACCCTTGTCCATAACAAGTCTCTCTTCATAGGTGATAGCACCATATGCGCAGACATTTGCACACTGTGAACATCCGTTACACAATGTCTCATCAGAATGAGCTACACATGCGTTGCAAAGCAGGGAATCCTTTGCAAGAAGGCCGATTACCTTTGCTGCAGCAGCACTTGCCTGTGCAACAGTCTCCGGAATATCCTTTGGACCCTGGCAAACACCTGATAAGAAGATACCAGCTGTCGGGCTCTCTACAGGACGAAGCTTTGCATGAGCCTCTGTAAAGAAGTCGTTTGTATCCATACTTGCAGTCAGCATCGTTGCAAGACTTCTTGCACTCTCATCTGGCTCAATTGCAGATGCAAGAACAACCATATCTGCATCCATGTGGATCTGCTCGTTGTTTAACAGATCAGAAGCCTGAACCTTAAGGCAACCCTGACCCTGCTCTACCTTTCCGACCATACCCTTAATATAATGTACACCATACTGCTCTACAGCACGGCGATAGAACTCGTCAAAGTTCTTACCTGGTGTACGAACATCAATATAAAATACAGTAACGTCGATATCCGGATGATGATCCTTTACAAGCATTGCATGCTTTGCTGTGTACATACAGCAGATCTTTGAACAGTAAGACTTGTCTCTGCAGGAATCTCCTCTGGAGCCTACACACTGTACAAATACGATCTTCTTTGGATGTCTTCCATCAGACGGACATACAAGCTGTCCCTTTGTCGGGCCTGCTGCGTTCATGATACGCTCAAACTCTAAGGAAGTAACAACATCCTTGCTCTGTGAATACAGATACTCATCAAACTTAACAGGCTTAATCTGATTGTAACCTGTTGCAACTACGATTGCACCGTACTCCTTGGTGATAAACTCTTCCTTCTGATCATAATTGATCGCTCCGGCACCACAAGTTCTCACACAAAGTCCGCACTTGCCAGTCTTAAAGTGAATACATGCATCGCGATCGATAACTGCTAACTTCGGAACTGCCTGTGCAAATGGGATGTAGATTGCCGGTCTGTTGTCCAGACCCATATTAAACTCGTTTGGTGTCTTCTTAGACGGACATTTCTCGGTACAAGCACCACATCCTGTACATTTTACCGGATCAACGTAACGTGGCTTCTGCTTTATGGTTACGCTAAAGTTTCCTACGAAACCTGAAACCTTATCTACTTCACAGTAAGTATACAGATGAATCTTATCGTTTGCACCTGCATCTACCATCTTTGGTGTCAAAATACATGCCGCACAGTCAAGTGTTGGGAATGTCTTATCAAGCTGAGACATCTTACCACCGATTGTTGGCTTCTTCTCTACGATATCAACCTCAAAACCAGCATCTGCAATATCCAGTGCAGTCTGGATACCTGCGATACCGCCTCCGATTACAAGCGTGCGCTTGTAATCGGAGGCGGTATCGCAGGGATCCAGACTGCACT
>OLPQ01000183.1_pt1 | contig 58353 bp, 46 predicted proteins | sample 1672451 | NCBI WGS metagenome assembly OLPQ01 (sample SAMEA3136687, study PRJEB25190) | human gut metagenome | biome: human gut; feature: human-associated habitat; material: faeces | place: Austria | collected 2013
CAGTTCAAGAGCATTCTTGCAACATACACAGAACCATTAGTGGAAGTGAGGGATTCACTTTGACCTCGCTAATAAAGAGCAGAGGGTTGAAGAATTAGAGCGTGAAATGGAAGCGCCGGACTTCTGGGATAATGCAGAAGTTTCCCAGCAGAAGATGAAAGAACTCAAGAGCATGAAGGACGATATGGAAATCTATCACAGTCTGGAAACCCAGATGGAAGATATGGAGACCATGATCGAGATGGGCTATGAGGAAAATGATCCGGAAATCATTCCGGAGATTCAGGAAATGCTGGATGAATTCCAGAAGAATTTTGACAGTATTCGTGTCAAAACTTTATTATCAGGAGAATATGACAGTGAAAATGCGATCATTAAGCTGAATGCCGGAGCAGGTGGAACAGAAGCCTGCGACTGGTGCGGAATGCTTTATCGTATGTACAGCCGCTGGGTAGACCGTAAGGGATTTACAATGGAAGTTCTGGATTATCTGGATGGAGATGAAGCAGGTGTCAAGTCTGTTACATTCCAGGTAAATGGTGAAAATGCTTATGGTTATCTGAAATCCGAAAAGGGTGTACATCGTCTGGTACGTATTTCACCGTTTAATGCAGCCGGTAAACGTCAGACCTCATTTGTGTCCTGCGATGTTATGCCGGATATTAAAAAAGATCTGGATGTTGAGATCAATGATGATGATATCCGTATTGATACCTATCGAAGCAGTGGTGCCGGCGGACAGCATATCAACAAGACATCTTCTGCGATCCGTATCACACATTTCCCTACAGGAATCGTGGTACAGTGCCAGAATGAACGTTCTCAGCATATGAATAAAGATAAGGCCATGCAGATGCTGAAAGCGAAGCTGTATCTTCTGAAACAGCAGGAAGCAGAGGCAAAGCTTTCCGGTATTCGTGGTGAAGTTACTGATATCGGCTGGGGAAACCAGATCAGATCCTATGTTATGCAGCCATATACGATGGTAAAAGACCACAGAACCAGTGAAGAGACCGGTAATGTGGATGCCGTCCTGGATGGAGACATTGATCCATTCATTAATGCATATCTGAAATGGATCGCTCTGTCAAATAAACCAGCAGAGCAGCAGTAATCCCAGCGTGTGCTGCGAACGAGGTGAGCAGTAACACAAAATCAGTTTTCAGCCTGTTTGGAGCGACAAAAAATCCTTGCAGAGTGTGGGCTGGTATGATAACATATCCCTCGTAGGGAAACACGTGTCCTTGATATATGGACATGCCCGAAGAGGGATATGTATTATTTTGGTTATAAGTAGTATCCACAATGTGACGGATATACACTGTAAAAGGATTAAGGACTCAACAGGAACAGGAAGATTGGAATGGAAAAAATAACAGAGAAGAAAAAGTATTTTGTAGTCAGGGAGCGGGCAGTTCCGGAAGTATTGTTGAAGGTGGTACAGGCAAAGCGCCTGCTTGATTCAGGCAGGGCACAGACTGTGCAGGATGCAGCAGAACAGACCGGAATCAGTCGAAGCTCCTTTTATAAATATAAGGATGATATTTTTCCTTTTCACGAAGAGGCAAGAGGAAAGACCATTACCTTCATTATTCAGATGGATGATGAACCAGGACTTTTATCTGTAGTACTTCAGACCATTGCACATTTTCATGGAAATATTCTTACGATTCATCAGAGTATTCCAATCAATGGAATCGCAACTCTCACACTCAGTGTAGATATTCTTCCGGGAGAGGGAGATGCAGAGGCCATGGTTGAAGAAATCGAAAGTCGGGAAGGAATTCATTATCTGAAGATCCTTGGAAGAGAATAGAAATTTTTTTACACAGGAGGAAGATATGGTTAATATTGCGGTATTAGGATACGGTACAGTTGGAAGTGGTGTCGTGGAGGTTATCAACACAAACCACGAAAGCATTAATAAACGGGCAGGTCAGGAGATCAATATCAAATATGTTCTCGACCTCAGAGATTTTCCGGGAGATCCGGTACAGGAAGTTCTGGTACATGATTATGAGATCATTGTCAACGATCCGGAAGTAGACATTGTAGTAGAAGTTATGGGCGGTATTGAACCGGCATATACCTTTGTAAAGAGAGCGCTGGAATCAGGTAAGAGTGTCTGCACTTCCAATAAAGCACTGGTTGCAAAGCATGGCCCGGAGCTGATGGAGATTGCAAAAGAAAAGAACATCAACTTCCTGTTTGAGGCAAGCTGCGGTGGTGGAATTCCGATCATTCGAGCACTTAACGGATCTCTGACAGCAGATGAAGTCGATGAGATCACAGGAATCTTAAATGGAACTACCAACTACATGATGTACAAGATGGCAACAGAAGGTTCTGATTTTGATGTGGTTCTTAAAGAAGCACAGCAGAAGGGATATGCAGAGGCTGATCCGACCGCAGACGTAGAAGGTTATGATGCATGCCGTAAGATCGCAATCCTGTCCTCTCTGGCTTATGGAAAGTTTTTGAATTATGAAGATGTTTATACAGAAGGAATCACAAAGATCACACCAGAAGATATGGTATATGCAGAAGAACTTGGCATGACCATTAAACTTCTCGGAACCAGCCGAAAACTGGGCGAGGATACATTCACCGCACTGGTTGCACCGTTCCTGGTTGGCCAGAAGAGCCCGTTATACAGTGTTAATGATGTTTTTAATGCTGTTTTTGTACATGGAAACATGCTTGGAGATGCGATGTTCTACGGAAGTGGAGCAGGAAAGCTTCCAACAGCAAGTGCAGTAGTGGCAGATGTTGTTGATGAAGCGAAGAATCTTCATGAAAATATTGCAACAAACTGGTCAAATGAGCCGATGAAACTGACTCCGATGGAGGAGACAGAGGGAAGATTTTTCGTAAGAGTCAAAGGTGTGACGGAAGCACAGGCAGAAGCCGCTTTTGGAAAACTTCAGATTGTAAAAGTTGCTTCTCTTCCAGATGAATTCGGATTCATTACAGAGTGCATGAAACAGAAAGAATATAAAGAAAAGATCAGTAAACTGAATGGTGAAGTGATCGCAATGATCCGTGTAAAGGATTGATAAAATCGTATTCCGGGAGGAAACTATGTTAATAGTAAAGAAATTCGGAGGTACATCTGTAGCAAACAAAGAACGTATCTACAATGTTGCCAACAGATGTGTTGAAGAATATAAAAAAGGAAATGATGTGGTAGTCGTTCTTTCTGCAATGGGAAAATATACGGATGAACTGATCTCCATGGCAGAAGATATTAATGAAAAACCGCCAAAAAGAGAGATGGATATGCTCTTTACGATTGGAGAACAGATGTCTGTATCTCTGATGGCAATGGCATTTGACAAACTGGGAGTTCCGGCGGTATCACTGAATGCATTTCAGGTAGCTATGCATACGACAAGTGTGCATGGAAATGCCCGCCTCAAAAGAATTGATACAGAACGTATCCGCAGAGAACTGGAAAATCATAAGATCGTCGTTGTTACAGGATTCCAGGGAGTCAATAAATACGATGATTATACAACTCTGGGAAGAGGCGGTTCTGACACGACTGCAGTTGCTCTTGCAGCAGCTCTTCATGCAGATGCCTGTGAAATCTATACAGATGTAGATGGAGTTTATACAGCAGATCCACGTAAGGTTCCGAAAGCACGTAAGCTGAAAGAAATTACGTATGATGAGATGCTGGATCTTGCAACGCTTGGGGCAGGAGTACTTCATAACCGTTCTGTAGAGATGGCGAAGAAATATGGAGTACCGCTTGTGGTACGTTCCAGTCTGAATAACAGTGAGGGAACTGTCGTAAAGGAGGAAGTTACAGTGGAAAGAATGCTGATCAGCGGTGTTGCGCTTGATACAGAGGCAGTAAGGATTGCCGTTATCGGTCTGAAAGATGTACCGGGTATGGCGTTTAAATTATTTGATGTTCTTGCTAAAAAACATATTAATGTTGATGTTATTCTGCAGTCTATCGGACGTGCAGGTACAAAGGATATTTCCTTTACGGTAGATGGCAAAGATCTGGATGATGCAATTGCGACTCTTGAAGAAAATAAAGCCAGACTTGGCTATCAGGAACTGCATTCAGAGAGAAATATTGCAAAACTTTCTATTGTGGGTGCAGGAATGATGAGCAACCCTGGTGTTGCTGCAAAAATGTTTGAAAGCCTTTATAATGAGGGCGTAAACATTAATATGATCTCAACTTCTGAGATTCGAGTAACTGTTCTGATCAATGAAAAAGATGGTGTGAGAGCCATGAATGCAGTACATGATGCATTTAATCTTGCAGACTGATACAGGATGTCGGGATCATTGCAGAAGTAAGGAACAGTAAAATTCAAAATATGTAAATTCCATCTTCGGTTTTGCGAAGGTGGAATTTTTGTCTGATGCCTGAAAAAAGGCAGATAGGAGAAAAATGACTGGACAGAGAAAGTACTGGAAATCCTATGCAAAGAGTAATCTGAAAGGAAACTGGGGGATTGCAATTGCTGCAATGCTGGCCGTTGTAGCTGTTAATTTTATCGGAAATATTTTTGCTGTACAGCTGTTTCCGGGAGATTCCGTATTTGCATTGGTATTAAGCGAAATTTTTGTGTTTATTGTATCTCTGATAGGAATGATCTTCAGTACCGGATACAGCTATATGCAGCTGAATATCTGCAGAGGCAGGGATTATAGCCTGAGTGATCTGCTGTACATGTTTCATAACCAGCCGGACAGAGTGCTGGTTGCCGGACTGGTCGTGGCGTTGATCGATACAGTGGTGCAGATTCCATTCTATTATGTGACTTATATGGTAAATCCGGGAAATACTGTGGAAAGCATGATTCACTGGTATCAGCTTCTTTTGGGAGCGTGGATTCTTGCAATGGTATTGAGTGTGATTTTTACAGTGCCATTTGCACTGACATTCTATTTTCTGGCTGATGATCCGGAAATGGGTGGTATAGAGGCACTGAAAGCAAGTACACATGCCATGAAGGGGCACATCTGGCAGTATCTGATGTTGGAACTTAGTTTTGTCCCACTGCTGTTTTTATCACTGTTTACTCTTTATATTGGGCTGCTGTGGCTGATGCCGTATATGCAGTTTACAGAAACCGCATTTTATATGTATGTAACAGGAGAACTCGATCAGCAGAGAACTGACCGGCAGTATACGGGAATTCAGGAGATATCTGACCGAACCGGTGATGATTATAATTCAGAAGCATAGAACAGAAAACAAAATATAAAAGATACAATGATTATCATGCGTGATAAAGGAGACTATAATGGATATTATTCAGGTGATAACCAAAGAACTTAATGTGGAAAAATGGCAGGTAGAAGCTGCAGTCAAATTGATTGACGAAGGCTGTACTATCCCGTTTATTTCCCGATACCGTAAAGAAGCAACGGGTTCTTTAAATGATGAACAGCTTCGTACTCTTCATGAAAGACTGACCTATCTTCGTAATCTGGAAGAAAAAAAGAATCAGGTACTTGGAAGTATTGAAGAGCAGGGAAAACTGACGGCAGAGTTGAAGAAACAGATCCTTGATGCACAGACACTGGTCGTAGTAGAGGATCTTTATCGTCCATTCCGACCGAAACGTCGTACCCGTGCGATTATTGCGAAGGAAAAAGGATTGGAACCGCTGGCGAATATTATTATGCTTCAAATGACAGACAAGCCGATTGAAGAAGAAGCACAGGATTTTGTCTCAGAAGACAAAGGTGTGGAAAGCGTAGCAGATGCGATCAATGGAGCCAAAGATATTATTGCAGAGCACATTTCTGATGAGGCAGATTATCGTATTTATCTTCGTAAACTGACTATGGACAGAGGTTCTGTTACTTCTACAGCGAAGAAACCGGAAGAATCTTCTGTTTATGAAATGTATTATGAATTTGAAGAGCCGATCAAAAAGCTTGCGGGACATCGTGTACTTGCCCTGAATCGTGGTGAGAAAGAAAAAATCCTTACGGTTAAAGTCAATGCACCGGAAGAAGAAGCAATGGGATGGCTTCAGAAACAGGTCATTACAAAAGAAAATCCAATTACAAAACCGATTCTTCGCGAAGTAGTGGAAGATAGTTACAAACGTCTGATCGCACCTGCGATTGAGCGTGAGATCCGAAGTGATCTGACAGAAAAGGCCGAAGACGGGGCAATCCATGTATTTGGAAAGAATCTGGAGCAGCTTCTGATGCAGCCTCCAATCGTTGGTAAAGTAGTTCTTGGATGGGACCCGGCTTTCCGTACAGGCTGTAAACTGGCTGTTGTAGATGAGACAGGAAAGGTCCTTGATACAACTGTTATTTATCCGACAGCGCCGACAAATGATGCAAAAATCCGCGCTGCAAAAGAAACACTTAAGAAGCTGATCAAAAAGTATAATGTTTCTCTGATCTCTCTGGGCAATGGAACAGCATCCAGAGAATCTGAGCAGATCATTGTAGAACTTCTGAAAGAAATTCCGGAGAAGGTACAGTATGTGATCACAAATGAGGCAGGAGCTTCTGTATATTCCGCAAGTAAACTGGCAACTGAGGAATTCCCGAATTTTGATGTCGGACAGAGAAGTGCGGCTTCTATCGCAAGACGTCTGCAGGATCCGCTGGCAGAGCTGGTCAAGATCACTCCACAGTCTATCGGTGTAGGACAGTATCAGCATGATATGAATCAGAAGAAGCTCGGAGAGGCTCTGAGTGGAGTCGTAGAGGATTGTGTAAATAAAGTTGGGGTGGATCTGAATACAGCATCTGCATCCCTTCTGGAATATATTTCAGGTATCAGTAAAGTGATTGCGAAGAACATCGTGGCTTATCGTGAAGAGAACGGAAGATTTGAAAGTCGTCGTGAGCTTCTCAAAGTTGCAAAACTCGGACCGAAAGCATTTGAACAGTGTGCAGGTTTTGCACGTATCACAGGCGGAAAGAATCCACTGGATGCGACAAGTGTTCATCCGGAAAGCTATGAAGCTGCGCAGAAGGTTCTGGAAAAACTGGGATACAAACCAGAAGATATCACAGCCGGCAAACTGAGTGGTATTTCCAGACAGATTAAGAATTACAAAAAACTGGCAGAAGAGCTTGGAGTTGGTGAACCGACACTTCGTGATATTGTCAAAGAACTGGAAAAACCGGCACGAGATCCTCGTGATGAGATGCCGAAGCCGGTACTGAGAACAGATGTACTTGATATGAAGGACCTGAAAGAAGGCATGATCCTTAAAGGAACCGTACGTAATGTAATTGACTTTGGGGCATTTGTCGATATCGGTGTACATCAGGATGGACTTGTGCATATCTCTGAGATGACAGAGAGATATATCAAACATCCACTGGAGGCAGTGTCTGTTGGGGATGTTGTAGATGTACGAGTGATTGGAGTGGATTTGAAGAAGAAGCGAATCAGCTTGTCCATGAAGGGAATCAAATAAAGCAGGGAATCTATTTTAATAGCGGGCTAGCAGATGGGATGAATGATGCGTAAGAGAAGGATGTGTGTGCAGGATGAATGTGCATGAATCCCTGAAACGGCTTCATCGCCCGGAAATACTAAGAATATACCCTGTCTGTTAAAAACATGAATCAAAAGTGCATAACTCGCCTGACGGCTCAGACAATGCACTTTATGCTTCATAACACAGACTGGGTATATTCAAGTATTTCTACGGACGATTGCAGAGGTTTCTGGAATTCATGCACATTATACCTGCCATTCTAACATACTGGTACTTACGCAAACATACATCCCATCTGCAGCCCGTTTTTACGTTTTCGCAAGCTTTATAAAAGCCCCTTGACCTGGACAGCGCTATTTATAGTATCGTGCGGGGAAAATAACCGGATTATGCCTATCAAAGCCATGCTGTCGATTTCCTGCTCCTTGCTATAGCCTTCTGCGGCGTGTGGTCGGGATCCCTCCGGGAAGGAGGCAGCTGAGCGAGATGGGGGAGGAGGTAAAGATAAAATATTTGGAATTTAAAATAGACTTAAGAATATTATAGAAAATATGAGTGGAATATGATTGGCGTTATTATAGAAACTATAGAAGGACTTGAGACAATTTTCTTACTGTGAACATAAAGTATATTTTTTCCAAATTACAGCAACTAAAAAAGATATATGATTAATTCAACATCTGCAAGAATCCTGGAAGTTCTTAGGAATGTTCCGAGTGTGTTATTCATAAAAATCACACTGTTTGAGCGTCAGCGAGTTTGTGATTTTTATGAATGTATTTAACACGAGGGTTATTCCTTAGTACTTCCGGATGATGAAGCCGTTGAAAAATCATATATCTTTAATTAGTTGCGTGAATATTAATAGTAATATCAATAGTAATATTACTTCTTTAATGTTTGCGTAAAAGAAAAACCATATCTTTTACGAAATCCCCATCTCAGCTCAGCAGAGCAGAATCATTGGAGAACTCCTGTCCGCTGGCTTTCTCAAACTGATCCAGCAGATTTCTTACCGTAAGCTTCTTCTTTTCTTCCCCCTGAATATCCAGGATAATCTTTCCTTCCATCATCATGATCAGGCGGTTTCCGTGTGTAATAGCGTCCTGCATGTTATGAGTGATCATCATTGTTGTCAGATGATCGCGGTTTACGATCATCTCAGTGATCTCAAGGACCTTGGCTGCTGTTTTCGGGTCAAGGGCTGCGGTATGCTCATCGAGGAGCAGAAGCTTTGGTTTCTGGAGGGTTGCCATCAGCAGAGTAAGTGCTTGGCGCTGTCCACCGGAGAGAAGTCCGACTTTGGAAGTAAGGCGATCTTCCAGTCCAAGGCCAAGAATCTTCAGAAGTTCTTTATATTCTTCGCGTTCTTTCTTTGTGATTCCTGGTTTCAGGAAACGTGTTTTGCCGCGACGCTTAGCAAGGGCAAGGTTTTCTTCAATTCCCATTGTGGCAGCTGTTCCTGTCATAGGATCCTGGAATACGCGTCCCAGGTAAGCTGCTCTTTTGTGCTCGGATAATTTGGTAACGTCGATTCCGTCAATGATGATCTGGCCTTCATCGACCATCCAGGTACCTGCAACAGCGTTCAGCATCGTGGATTTACCGGCACCATTACCACCGATAACAGTTACGAAATCTCCCTCGTTCAGTGTAAGGTTCAGACCATTCAGAGCCACTTTCTCATTAATGGTTCCAGGATTAAAGGTTTTATATATATTCTTAAGTTCTAGCATTATTTGTTACCTCCACGTTTTACTGGTTTAGAAAAATACTTTGCTTTCCAGTATGGAACAGCAAGGAAGACTGCAACTACAAGTGCGGACAGCATCTTCAGAAGGTCTGTATCAATACCCATCCAGATAACTGTCTGGAGTACCAGATAGTAGAGGATAGAACCAAAAGCAACGCTGAGAAGACGAAGCGCAAAGTTATGGAAGATCTTTCCAAAGATTGCTTCACCGATGATAACTGCAGCAAGACCGATAACGATAGCACCACGTCCCATGTTGACATCAGCAAATCCCTGATACTGTGCAAGGAGAGCACTGGAAAGCGCAACCAGTCCGTTGGAGATCATAAGACCAAGAACTTTACATACATCCGTATTGATTCCCTGTGCACGGGACATATTCGGATTACATCCGGTAGCGCGGAGGGAGCATCCAAGTTCTGTACCGAAGAACCAGTAAAGGATTGCAATCAGAACAACGATAAAGATTGCAACGATGAAAATTGTATTCTGATAAAATGGAACATTTTTTACATTACGGAGGGAAACAAGCAGATCAAATTTGTTTCCGTTTACTGCCTGGTTTGCTTTTCCCATGATCTTAAGGTTGGCAGAGTAAAGACCAAGCTGAGTCAGGATTCCAGCGAGGATCGCAGGGATTCCCATGAATGTGTGGAAGATACCTGTAGCGAGACCGGCAAGCATTCCGGCTCCGGTAGCAGCAAGCATAGAAACCCACACACTGTGACCGCTCATCAGCATCATAACGCAGACAGCACCGCCAGTACACATGGTGCCGTCAACAGTAAGGTCGGCTACATCGAGGATACGGAAGGTGAGATAAACACCAATTGCCATGATTCCCCAGATCAGACCCTGCGCAGCAGCGCCTGGAAGTGCATTGATTAAAGTAAGAATATTCATTTTTCAGTTCCTCCTGATAGCACAGAAAGCGAGAAAGGATAATTCCTTTCCCGCTGCCTGTATATATTTGTAATGTTTGATTATCTTCGAAAATTATTCAGCCTCTTCGGTTGTTTCCTCTTCAGCTGTCTCGTCTTTTGCTGCATCATCATCAGAAGCTTCTTCTTCGTCTGCACCGATTGCTACATAATCATCCGGAACTTCAATACCGAGTTCTTCACAGATTTCCGGGTTGTATTCTTTTGTGAACTGTGGAGCATATTCAATTGGCATTTTGGAAATATCTTCACCATCTACAAGAACTTTGAGAGCCATTTTACCGGTAGCAACACCGAGGTCATAGTAGTTGATGGAAAGTGTGGCAACACCGCATCCTTCACAGATACCTTCTTCACCTGCGATTACCGGAACTTTTTCCGGAAGACAGATGTTGTTGATGATCTCTGTATTAGATGCAACAGTATTATCAGTCGGAACATAGATCACATCACTCTCAGTAGCTGCTGTTGTAGCAACAGAAGAGAGGTCGTTGGAGTCTGAGAATGCATAGTAAGTACATGTGTAACCTAATTTCTCAAGAGCTGCTTTTACTGTATCAACCTGATACTGGGAATTGGCTTCTGCTGAACAGTAGATAAGACCAACATTTTTTGCATCCGGGAACAGTTCGTTGAGCATTGCAGCCTGATCTTCAAGCGGAGCAAGGTCTGATGTACCGGAGATGTTTCCGCCAACAGTTCCATCGAAATCATCCAGATCAAGTGCTACACCGTATTCTGTAACAGCTGTACCAAGAATCGGGATATCAGATGTTCCTGCTGATGCTGCCTGAAGTGCAGGTGTAGCGTTTGCAAGAATCAGATCAACGTTTTTAGAAACAAAGTCGGTGATGATTGTAGAACATGTATTGGAATCACCCTGAGCGTTCTGCTCATCGAAAGTTACTTTATCGCCAAGTTCTTCTGTGATCGCATCTTTGAATCCCTGTGTTGCAGCGTCCAGTGCTTCGTGCTGTACGAGCTGGCAGATACCGATGTTGTATGTTTTATCATCTGCTTTATCTGCTGCAAATACGCTGACACCACCCATGCCAACTACCATTGTTGCAGACAGAATGCCTGCTAAAATCTGCTTTTTCATATTTTTAATCCTCCTGATTTTACTGATTCATGTTCGAATCAAATTAACTTTCTAAAGTATAACGCTTTAACGTGAAAAAGTCAAGAAAATTATTATTTCCTTATTAATATACAAAAAAAATTAGGTTATCAAATAAATAGTACGTTTTTGGCAAATTTATTGACAATTTAAAAAGCGCCATGTATAGTAAAAGTACTTGCAAAGAGGCGTAACTGAGAAAGTTGTGCCTCTTTTGTTCCGCAACAGGAGTAAGAGCACAGAAAATGGAGGAAAGAAGAATGAAAAAAGCATTGGCAATTGGACTTGCAGCAGCTATGGCAGTTACTATGACTGCACCTGTATACGCAAGTGACGACAGCGAAAGTGGCAAGGGTATTGCAAAGGAAGACATCAAGATTGGTGCAATCTACATCGGTGATGAGAATGAAGGTTACACAGCAGCTCATATGGCTGGTATTGATGAAATGCAGGAAGCACTTGGCATTGATGATTCACAGGTTATCGAAAAAACTCTGATCGGCGAAGATGAAGGATGCTACGATGCAGCAGCAGACCTTGCAGATCAGGGATGTCAGATCATCTTTGCAAATAGCTTCGGACATGAAACTTATATCCTTGAAGCCGCAGGAGAATATCCGGACGTACAGTTCTGTCATGCAACCGGAACTCAGGCAGCATCAAGCGGACTTTCCAATATGCACAACTACTTCACAAACATTTATGAAGCTCGTTATGTGTCCGGTGTAGTAGCTGGCCTTAAACTGAATCAGATGATCGAAGATGGAACGATCACAGAAGATAGCTGCAAGGTGGGTTATGTTGGTGCATTCCCGTACGCAGAGGTTATTTCCGGATATACTTCTTTCTACCTTGGCGCAAAGAGTGTATGCCCGTCCGTAACTATGGAAGTAAAATATACAAACAGCTGGGCAAGCTTCGACCTTGAAAAAGAATGTGCAGATGCGCTGATTTCTGATGGATGTGTTCTGATCAGCCAGCACGCAGATACAACAGGTGCTCCGACAGCATGTGAAGCAGCAGGCGTTCCTTGCGTTGGATACAATATTGATATGACATCTGTTGCGCCGAATACAGCTCTTACTTCTGCATCTATGGACTGGGGTGTATATTACACATATGCAGTACAGTGCATGCTTGATGGAACAGCAATTGATACTGACTGGTGCAAAGGCTTCTCCGACGGCGCTGACAAGATCACACCTCTCAATGAGAAAGTTGTAGCAGAAGGAACAGACGAAAAAGTAAAAGAAGTGGAAGATGCACTTGCAGACGGATCCCTTCATGTATTCGATACTTCTACATTTACAGTAGATGGCAAAGAACTTACTACTTATAAGAAAGATGGCAGTGATACAGAATATGTTTCTGACGGATATTTCCATGAATCAGAATATGGTTCTGCACCGGCATTCGATGTAGCTATCGATGGAATCACATCTATCACAGAATAAGATCTGAAACAGGCGGAGCTGCTGGGTCAGCAGCTCTGCTTTTTTTCTTGTTATACGTGCAAAGGAAGTCTTCAGGGCGGAGGTTTCTTTTGCAGATATGACAATATATCAGATAAAAGGAGGGAACGATAGTGGAAGAAACTTATGCACTTGAGCTTAGAGATATTTCCAAGCGATTTGGATCAGTCCAGGCGAATGACCATGTAAATCTTACACTGAGGAAATCAGAGATTCTCGCAATTTTAGGTGAGAATGGAAGCGGTAAAACGACTCTGATGAATATGATCTATGGAATTTATTATCCAGATGAAGGTCATATTTTTGTAAATGGGAAGGAAGTAAAAATCCGTTCGCCAAAAGACTCCTATGAATTAGGAATAGGTATGGTACATCAGCATTTCAAACTGGTAGATGTACTTACGGCAGCAGAAAATATTGTATTGGGCCTGCCTGGTAAGGCCAGACTCAATATGAAAAAAATAACCGAAGATATTCAGAAACTGGTCAATAAATATGGTTTTGATCTGGACCTTTCCAAAAAAATCTACGAAATGTCCGTTTCTGAAAAACAGACAGTTGAAATTGTGAAGATGCTGTATCGTGGAGCAAGGATCCTGATCCTGGATGAGCCGACAGCAGTGTTGACGCCACAGGAAGCCGACAGGCTGTTCGATATTCTTCGAAACATGCGTGACGATGGATGTTCGATCATCATCATTACCCATAAATTGCAGGAGGTTCTTGCTTTGTCTGACCGCGTTGCAATTCTTCGAAAGGGTCAGTATATTGACACGGTAGAGACAGCACAGGCCAATGTGCAGAGTCTTTCAGAAATGATGGTTGGAGCCAAAGTAGATCTGAACATCGAACGTCCGAAACCTGAAAATGTAAAACCGCGTCTGATCATTGATGGAATCAATTGTAAGGACAAAGAAAATGTCAAGACACTGGATGATGTGGATCTGACAGTCAATACAGGGGAGATTCTTGGAATTGCCGGCATTTCAGGAAGTGGACAGAAAGAACTTCTTGAGGCGATTGCAGGACTGCAGAATGTAGAAAGCGGTTCCATACGTCTGTTGGATGATAACGGAGGCGAAATGGAACTTTCCGGAATGGATTCTATTTCCATTAATGAAGTGGGAATCAGCCTTGCTTTCGTTCCGGAGGATCGTATTGGTATGGGACTTGTCGGTGATATGGATATGACAGACAATATGATGATCCGAAGCTATCGTAATGGAAAGGGACCTTTCCTGGATCGTAAAGGACCTAGAGCACTTGCAGAGAAGATTAAAGATCAGCTGGAAGTTATGACACCAAGTATCTCTGCACCGGTCCGCCAGATGTCAGGTGGTAATGTACAGAAAGTTCTGGTAGGAAGAGAAATCGCACAGAATCCAAAAGTTCTTCTTGTAGCATTCCCGACTCGCGGTGTGGATATCAATACCTCTCATGTTATTTATCAGCTTCTGAATGAGCAGAAGAAAAAAGGCGTAGCAGTTGTTTGTGTAATTGAAGATCTTGATGTAGTACTTGAACTCTGTGACCGCATTGCGGTACTGTGTGGAGGAAAAATCAGCGGAGTGGTTGATGGCAGAACTGCAACCAAAGAAGGAATCGGTCTTCTCATGACGAAACATGAAAAAGGAGGGGTTGTCAATGAATAAAGAACCTTTCTTACAGGTAAGTAAAAGAAGAAACAAAGCCGGATGGCAGGAAAGACTGCTGATTCGATTTATTGCGCTGATCCTTGCACTGATCGTGTGCGGTGCTGTAATCGTCGCACTTGTCAAGATGAATCCGGTAGATGTATATAAAGCAATCTGGGATGGAGCAATGGGATCGGAACGTCGTATCTGGCAGACAATACGTGATACGATGATCCTTCTGTGTATTGCAATCGGACTTGCTCCGGCATTCAAAATGAAATTCTGGAATATCGGTGCAGAAGGTCAGATCCTGATCGGTGGAGCCTGCTCTGCAGCAGTCATGATCTATGCCGGTGATAAGATGTCTCCGGTGCTGCTTCTGATCGTAATGTTCGTTGCAAGTGCACTTGGCGGCATGATATGGGGTATGATCCCGGCGGTATTCAAAGCATACTGGAATACAAATGAAACACTTTTTACTCTGATGCTGAATTATGTTGCCATGCAGGTGGTTACATATTGTATCGTTTTCTGGGAAAATCCAAAAGGTTCCAATACTGTTGGTATCATTAATCAGGCAACACAGGCAGGCTGGCTGCCGGAACTGTTTGGACAGAAATACGGCTGGAATGTTCTGATCGTTCTGATTTTGACTGTTGGGATGTTCATTTATCTGAAATACTGCAAACAGGGTTATGAGATCGCTGTAGTTGGTGAGAGTGAGAATACTGCAAAATATGCCGGTATCCATGTAAAGAAAGTTATTATCCGTACCATGGCAATCTCTGGTGCAATCTGTGGTATCGCAGGATTTGTTATTGTAAGTGGTGCGAGCCATACAATCTCCACTGCAACAGCAGGAGGACGTGGATTTACAGCAATCATCGTTGCATGGCTTTCCAAATTCAATACTTTTATTATGGTGGCTGTATCTTTTGGTATTGTATTTATGAATCAGGGTGCTGTTCAGATTGCGACTCAGTATGGATTGAATGAAAATGCATCCGATGTTATTCTCGGCATTATTCTGTTTTTCCTGATCGGGGCAGAATTCTTTATCAACTACAGAGTAAAGCGTACAAAAAAATAGGAGGTAGATGCAATGAGTGTACTGACCATCTTTATTCAAAAAGCAATTGTCCAGGGCATCTGTATTCTTTATGGTGCGCTTGGTGAAATTATGACGGAGAAATCCGGAAACCTGAATCTTGGTATTCCGGGAATTATGTATATGGGCGGTATTGCCGGCCTGATGGGAGCTTTTCTTTATGAAAAAGATAACCCGAATCCGAATGCATTTATAGGTGTCCTGATATCGTTTGTATGTGCCTTTGCATGTGCAATGATCGGTGGCCTGATCTACAGTATCCTGACCATTACTCTTCGTGTAAATCAGAACGTAACCGGTCTTGCTCTTACAATTTTTGGTACAGGTTTTGGTAACTTCTTTGGTGGTTCTATTTCCAAACTTGCCGGTGGTGTCGGACAGATTTCTGTAAAAGTAACAGGAAGTGCTTACACAGCCAAAATCCCGGGATTATCTAAGATTCCGGTAATCGGACCGATTTTATTCAATTATGGATTTATGACATATCTCTGTGTGATCGTAGCGGTGGTTTTGTCTTTCTTCTTATTTAAGACAAGAGCAGGCTTGAATCTTCGTGCAATTGGCGAGAATCCTGGAACAGCAGATGCAGCAGGTATCAATGTTATCAAATACAAATATCTGTCTACCTGTATCGGAGCAGGGCTTGCCGGACTTGGCGGACTCTATTTCGTAATGGAATATTCCGGCGGAACCTGGACAGACAATGGATTTGGTGACCGTGGATGGCTTGCAGTTGCGCTGGTAATCTTCGCCCTGTGGAAACCACTGAATGCAATCTGGGGAGCGTTCCTTTTTGGAGCACTTTATATCCTGTATCTGTATATCCCGGGACTGGGACGAAGTATGCAGGAGGTGTTTAAGGCACTGCCGTATGTGGTAACGATTATTGTACTGGTGTTTACAAGCTTCCGAAAGAAGAAGGAGCACCAGCCGCCGGCGGGACTTGGATTACCGTATTTCCGTGAGGAGAGATAATAAAGGATTCCCGGTGATTATGGGATAATTAAATGAACCAGATGGGATTTTCGATAAATGTTCCTCTGGATACGTCTCAATTCAGAACTTCTAAGGTACCAAGGTGTACAGAACTTTGCTAAGAACAATACAGAAAATGCTGAACTCGCATCAAAGATGCTCAAACAGCAGCATTTTCTGTATCAACGCAAAAACCTGTACAACCAGGAACCTTCACGAAGTTCTTCAGGCGAGAACGTACCAGAGAAACATTTGCGAAAATTTTGCCTGGTTTTTATATTATCCTTGCTCTCACCGTACTTTATTTTGGAGTAGTGGCTGATGCCACTGGCGCCAGTGACCAGATATCAGCGCGGAGCGCGAGCCTGTGGGGCACCCATGGCAATATAAAATAGAAGATATTGGAAATACACAGGAAGGGGAGAAACTGGATATAAACATATCGGATATAGAAACATCTGCAAGAGGCCTTAGAAATACTTGGGTATATACTGGATGCGTTATGAAGAAAAAGCACATTGTTTGAGCCGGTAGGTGAGTTATGTGCTTTTTCTTCATGTTTTTAGCAGACAGGATGTAACCTTAGTATTTCTGGACGATGAAGCCGTTTCAGTATCCGATATGTTTAATAAACAAGCTAGCCCCTTCCGTCATATACCATCATTTTTCTTCTAATTTTATATTGCATTCTTATAAAGTTAGTTATATAATACAGAAATATAAAAGAAAATTCTTCGGGGCAGGGTGACCGACGCAGTTGGAATTCCCTACCGGCGGTAAAGTCCGCGACCCGCGTAAGGCGGCTGATCCGGTGACTGGCACAAGTCAGAATTCCGGAACCGACAGTAAAGTCTGGATGAGAGAAGAACACGAATAATTCATACGTGCTCAACACCCCGGGAAGAAACTCTCGGGGATTTTTTATGCATGAGAAAGCCAACCAACAGAACCTTTCTAAGGCATAACGTAGAATTTTCTTTTAAAAAAAGAACAATTCAAAGGAGAGACAAGTATGAGTGAACAGGTTTTAAGAAGTGGAAACGTAATGGAAAGAAGCCGCACCAGAACGATCACACAGATCGCAATGCTGGGCGCGCTGGCAGGAGTATTAATGAATATTGAGTTTCCGATCCCGTTCCTGGCACCATCTTTTTACCAGTTGGATTTCTCAGAGATTCCGGTACTGGTTGGGACATTTGCCATGGGACCTGTAGCAGGTATTCTGATTGAAGTCGTAAAGGTTCTGGTACACCTTGTAACAATGGGGACAGTAACAGCAGGAGTTGGTGATTTTGCAAACTTCATTTTCGGATGTGCATTTGTGGTACCGGCAGGACTGATCTACAGACTGCATCACACAAAGAGCCGCAAACATGCTGTACTCGGAATGGCAGCAGGAACGCTCCTTACAACAGCTGCAGCCTGCCTGATGAATGCCTTTGTACTTCTTCCGGCATATGGCAAAGCATTTGGAATGCCGATCGAAGCATTTATTGAAATGGGAGCTGCAGTCAATTCTTCCGTACACAGCCTTCTTGGATTTGTGGTACTGATCATCGTTCCGTTTAACTTATTTAAATATACCCTCACTTCCGTAATCGTATTCTTTATTTATAAGAGAATCCGTGTTATCCTTAAAGGAGACTGATCATGTCAGCCTGCAGACCGTATCTTTATATGGCTGCAGGCTGTTTTACAAAGATGCATGGTATACTTCATGCAGAAAAGAGGAAACCTATGGGAAAGATTCATAATGTAGAAAAAATGACCGACAACCGTTTTGTCAATCTGTATCATGTAGATGCGACCAGCATACACAACACTCCGGTATCATATTATGTGGCATCCAGGGCGAAAGATGTACCCTCATTAAAACTTAAGACTGGGCGTAACGATCCGGATGGTGTGATCATCTACAGCATTTACGGAGAAAAAAGGGACAAAGTCGTTTTGGTGCGCCAGTACCGCTATACACTTGGCGACTACATTTATGAATTTCCGGCAGGTCTGGTAGAGCCGAACGAAGATTTTCATGAAGGTGCAGTCCGTGAAATGTATGAAGAAACAGGACTGAAATTCGAACCTCTGAAAGTTAATCCGGCATTTGAAAAGCCATACTTTACAACGGTTGGTATGACTGACGAATCATGCGCGACAGTTTATGGATACGCAAGCGGTGAGATCAGCAAAGAAGCACAGGAAGATACCGAAGAAATTGAAGTCGTCCTGGCAGACCGCAATGAAGTAAAACGAATCCTCAAAGAAGAGCGAGTGGCAATCATGTGTGCGTATATGCTGATGCACTTTCTCAAAGATAAAGAACCATTTGCATTCCTCGAAGAATGAGGACAGACTGCATATTATATCAGATGTGAAATGACTCCCACCTCTGTAGGTGGCGAGCAACAAATCAGTATCAGTGGTGGGAGTCAATCCCCCATCTGATATAGCCTCCGGCAGGATTGCAGAGATGCGCAGAAGAAGTATGTCATGCATTGCATGACGCGCATCTCGCAACAAGAATGCCGAGGCATTCTTGAACGATGAAAATCACGGATTGCAGTCGAAATATACCGATGCATAAAAGGTATAAAAAAACATCATAAAAACTATAAAACTACAAAAAGAGCGGGTTGACAAATTCTCTGAGGCCATGTTATATTCTATTTGGTTGTAGTGTGTAACTCGATTTAGGAGGCATTAACTATACATAACAAGGAGTGTTTATGTATGTTAGTGCCTTTTTTTGTACAAAAACCGGTTAAAAAGCGCTTTTATATGTACTCACTTCTGGAAAAATATACAGAAGGAGAGTCTCAAATGAAAGACAAGATTTTTAGTGTTTTACAGCGAGTAGGAAGAAGCTTTATGCTCCCGATCGCGATCCTTCCGGTAGCCGGACTTCTTCTTGGTATCGGAAGTTCTTTCACAAATGCAACGACGATTGAGACATACGGACTGACAAAGATCCTGGGCGACGGAACACTGCTTCATTCCCTGCTGGTGATCATGAACAGTGTCGGAAGTGCAGTATTTAATAACCTTCCGCTGATCTTTGCAGTTGGTGTTGCCATTGGTATGGCACAAAAAGAAAAAGAAGTTGCAGCTTTGTCCTCAGTAATTGCATTTTTTGTAATGAATACTGCGATCAATGCGATGCTGACGATTACAGGACAGATCCTTGATAATGGCGAGATCGCAGAAAGTGTTCTGGAAGGAACGATCACTTCTGTCTGCGGTATTCAGTCCTTACAGATGGGTGTGTTTGGCGGTATTATCGTAGGTCTGGGAGTTGCAGCCCTGCATAACAGATTCTACAAGATAAAGCTTCCGAATGCGCTGTCATTCTTTGGAGGAACCCGTTTTGTACCGATTATTTCCACAATCGTGTATATGTTTGTCGGAATCCTTCTTTACTTTGTATGGCCGGTAGTTCAGACCGGAATTTACGCTCTGGGCGGTCTGGTAACAGGCTCCGGCTATGTGGGAACACTGATTTTTGGCCTGATCAAACGTGCACTGATTCCGTTCGGTCTGCACCACGTATTCTATATGCCATTCTGGCAGACAGCCGTTGGCGGTACGATGGAAGTAGCAGGACAGATGGTACAGGGCGGTCAGAATATTTTCTTTGCGCAGCTTGCTGACTCTGCAAACATTGCACATTTCAGCGCAGATGCGACAAGATACTTCTCCGGAGAGTTTATTTTCATGATCTTCGGTCTTCCGGGTGCGGCACTTGCTATGTATCAGTGTGCAAAACCTGAGAAGAAAAAAGCAGCAGGCGGTCTCCTTCTGTCTGCAGCACTTGCATGTATGGCAACCGGAATTACCGAGCCACTGGAATTTTCTTTCCTTTTCGTGGCTCCGGCATTGTTTGCTGTTCAGGTTGTTCTGGCAGGTACGGCATACATGATCGCACATATGTTAAATATTGCCGTAGGACTGACTTTCTCCGGCGGTCTCCTCGACTTTTTCCTGTTTGGTATTCTTCAGGGAAATGCAAAGACAAGCTGGATAAGAGTTATCCCGGTTGGTATTATTTATTTCTTCTTATATTATTTCATTTTCAAATTTATGATCAAAAAGTTCGATTTCAAAACGCCTGGTCGTGAAGATGATGATGTAGAAACCAAGCTTTATACAAAGGCTGATGTAAATGCCCGCAGAGAAGCACAGAACGGTGAGGGCGGAGATGCGATTTCCGATCCTGTCAGCGAGGCAATCACACGAGGTCTTGGCGGTAAGAAAAATATCAACGATGTAGACTGCTGTGCAACACGTCTTCGCTGCACAGTGAGGGATGCATCTCTGGTAAATGATGGTATCTTAAAGGCAACAGGTGCATCCGGTGTCGTACACAAGGGACTTGGTGTGCAGGTCATTTACGGGCCGAATGTAACTGTGATCAAATCAAATCTTGAAGACTATCTGGAAACAGCACCGGACACTCTGGAAACACCGGCAGAAACTTCTGAGACAGCACCGGAAAGTGAACAGAAAGAAGAAGCTGAGCGCAAAGTCATTGACCGCATTGTGATTTCAAGCCCGATCACAGGTGTGGCAGCAGATCTTGCAACCGCACCGGATGAGGCTTTTGCCCAGAAAATGATGGGTGACGGTGCAGTGGTTACACCGGAAGATCCGTATGTACGCGCTCCGGAAGACGGAGAAGTTGCCTTTGTCTTTGATACCAAACATGCAATCGGATTTGTAACAGAATCCGGAATCAGTCTGCTGATTCATGTTGGAATTGATACTGTTAAATTAAATGGTGAGGGATTTGAGGCACTGGTAGAAAGTGGTCAGGAAGTGAAGAAGGGAGATCCGATGCTGAAACTGGATCTTGACTATCTGAGCAAAAATGCACCTTCTATTGTTTCTCCTGTTCTTTGTACAGAACTGGAGGATAACCAGAGAATCCATCTGTTGAATGAGGGTCAGGTCAAAGCCGGAGAGCCGCTTTTCGAAATCGAGGTTCTTCAGTAAGAACCGCCCGGATGGGGAAAAGATACGGATGTTGTACAGGATAGCAAAGATTTTAAATCACAATTCCTTTATGGGAATTTCGGACGAAAACAATCAGGAATGTCTGGTTATGGGAAAGGGTGTGGCTTTTGGCAAAAAGGTCGGACAGATTGTGCCGGTTGCCACAGAAGCAAAGGTTTACTCTCTGAAGGAGATGACGGAGAGAGGTGATGCCAAAGATATCATCAAATCCGTTTCGCCGCTCTGTCTCGAGCTTGCGAATGAAGTGCTGAGCCGGGCAGAAAAAGAATTCAAAAAAGTAGACCGCACAATACTTTTTACCATGGCAGATCATCTTGATTTTGCAATCCGCCGTGTTCAGAATGGTGAGCAGATCAGCAATCCTCTGACAGATGACATCCGTGTCATGTTTTATAAAGAATATAAGGTGGCATCCTGTATCCGAGAGCTTCTTAAGGAAAAACTGCAGATGGAGATCGATGACCATGAGATCGGATATATTGCACTTCATGTACATGCCGCAGTTGTAGATGAAAATGTCTCACAGGCAATGGAGATCGCAAGGACTGTCCGAGAATGTATTTCCCTGGTCGAGAAGGAAACAGGAAATTCCATTGATGTCATGTCTCTCGGCTATAATCGTCTGATGAACCATGTACGATACATGGTTGCAAGAGCGATTCATGGCGAGAAACTGAAAATGAATCTGAATGAATATATGTCTGTGAAGTTTCCGGGACCGTATATGGCAGCGGAGCGTATCTGCCGCCAGATGGAAAAAAGCCTGAAGCTTCCGGTTCCGGATATCGAGATCGGATATCTCGCCATGCATCTTGAGAGAATGCTTGATACCAATGTGAATGAGTAAAAATAAAAATATAATATAAAAGGAGATAAAATTATGAAAACATTCGAGTACACAATCAAAGACGAACTGGGAATCCACGCAAGACCGGCAGGACTTCTTGTAAAAGAAGCCAAAAAATTTGAATCTGAATGCACCATCACAAAAGATGGCAAAACAAAGAAACTGACACAGCTTATGATGCTGATGTCCCTCGGTGTAAAACAGGGCGATACTGTAACAGTATCCGTAGACGGAGCTGATGAAGATGCAGCAGTTGCAGCACTGAAAGAATTCTTTGAAAACAACTTATAATTCACCGGAATACTCATATTTACTATATTTGCAGATATGAATTAGGGAGGAAATAAGAAATGCAGTGTTTTCAGGGAAAATCTGTATATAAGGGAATCGCAATGGGACCTGTTGTGGTTCTCAGGAAAAATGATTATCAGGTAAAACGTACCAGAATCGAAGACGCAGAGGCAGAAGCAGCACGTGTGGACGTGGCACTGAAAGCTTCTCAGGAGCAGCTTCAGAAACTCTACGACAAAGCGGTTAAAGAAGTCGGAGAGGCCAGCGCGGCAATCTTCGAAGTACATCAGATGATGCTGGAGGATGAGGACTATCTGGAAGCAATCCAGAGCATGATCCGCACCGAACAGGTCAATGCCGAGTATGCAGTTGCAGTTACCGGCGATAACTTTGCAGAAATGTTTGCTTCCATGGATGATGATTACATGAAAGCACGTTCCGCGGACATTAAGGACATTTCCGAGCGCCTTGTCCGCAACTTAAGTGGTCAGGGAGATGTGGACTTAAGCTCGATCGAACCGTCTGTGATCGTTGCAGATGATTTAAGTCCGAGTGAGACTGTACAGATGGATAAGGACAAGATCCTTGCATTTGTAACAGTTCATGGTTCTACAAATTCTCATACCGCAATCCTTGCACGTATGATGAACATTCCGGCACTGATCGGTGTGAACATGAATCTCGAAGAACTTCAGACCGGAATGACTGCTGTTGTAGATGGTTTTGGGGGTAAAGTGACTTTTGAGCCGGATGAAGAACTCAAAGCACAGACTGAAGCCAGAATGCAGGAAGAAGAAGAAAAACTGAAACTTCTTCAGGAACTCAAAGGCAAAGAAAACATTACTCTGGATGGCCGCAAGATCAATATCTATGCAAATATCGGAAGTGTTGGCGATATCGGTTATGTAATGGAAAACGATGCCGGCGGAATCGGACTTTTCAGAAGTGAATTCCTGTATCTCGGAAGAAATGATTTCCCGACAGAGGAAGAGCAGTTCCAGGCATACAAACAGGCTGTACAGATGATGGCAGGAAAGAAAGTGATCATCCGTACACTGGATATCGGAGCCGACAAGCAGGTGGATTATTTTAATCTCGGAAACGAGGACAACCCGGCAATGGGGTACCGTGCGATCCGTATTTGTCTGAAACAGCCGGAGATCTTTAAGACGCAGCTTCGTGCACTTCTCCGTGCAGCTGTTTATGGAAATCTTTCCATTATGTATCCGATGATCACCTCTACCGAAGAAGTAAAACGAATCTATGAAATCGTTGCAGAAGTAGAAGAAGAGCTGAAAGCACAGGAAATTCAGTACAAGATTCCGGAGCAGGGAATCATGATCGAAACTCCTGCAGCAGCAATCATCAGTGACAGACTTGCAGAGATGGTAGACTTCTTCAGTATCGGAACCAACGATCTGACACAGTATACTCTGGCAATCGACCGTCAGAATGAAAAACTTGACGAGTTCTACAATCCACATCATGAGGCACTTCTCCGCATGATCCAGATGGTAGTGGATAATGCGCACAAGTGCGGTAAATGGGCCGGTATCTGTGGAGAACTTGGTGCAGACGTGACTCTGACAGAGCAGTTCGTACGCATGGGACTGGATGAGCTTTCCGTAGCACCGTCCATGGTTCTGAAGCTTCGTAAGATTGTAAGAGAGATGAAAGTGGAAGAATAAGTAATATAGTGGATAAATAATATCTGTCCGATATGAAAGTGTGGATAAGCATTTTTTTATCGGGCAGTATTTTTTGAAAAAATATCAAATTGAAAACCGTTTTCATATTGACACGAAATCAGAATGTGCTATAATATGAAAACGGTTTTCAATTTGTATAAAGTATAAAATGTAGATTTATTTGCCGGAAATTCCGGTGGAAGGAAGATATTATGGGAACGAAAGCACCTTATCAGACAAAGCAGATGAAACAGATTTTGTCCTACCTGCAGACCGTAGAGGGGACGCATGTGACTGTTGCGGATGTCTGTTGTTATTTTAAAGAGCAGGGAATTACGATCGGAACGACGACTGTCTACCGAAACCTTGAAAAGATGGTAGAGCAGGGGATGGTTGCGAAGTACAACGTAGATGGAACGAGCAGTGCCTGTTTTGAATATCTCGGGGCAGAGGAGCATTGCCACAAGACCTCCTGTTTTCACTGCAAATGTGAAAAATGTGGAAAACTGATTCATCTTCACTGCGAGGATGTGGTTAAACTGGAGCAGCATCTGATGGACAGCCACGGATTCCGGATGGATCCGTGCAGAACTGTTTTTTATGGTCTCTGTGAAGAGTGCAGGAGTGCGGAAGATGGAGAGAAAGAATCAGAGACAGTACACATACGTTCAAAATAAGAGAGAGTAAACAGTGTTATAGAAGAAAGAGAGCAGAAAATGAAAAAATTGATCATGGGTTCGCTGGCAATTTTGCTGGGTGTGCTGAGCATCAGTATTCCGTTTGCGGGAATACACACAGCGGAAGCAAAGACAACAGAAAATACAGATAAAAAACTGAACATTGCAACGACCATTTTTCCGGAATATGACTGGACAAGAGCCATTTTGGGTGACCGGGCAGATGACGTGAACCTGACTATGCTCCTTGATAACGGTACAGATCTCCACAGCTTTCAGCCGGCAGTCAAGGATATTATGAAGGTTTCAAGCTGTGATCTTCTGATCTATGTGGGTGGTGAATCTGACCAGTGGATCGAGGATGCTCTGGAATCTGCGCAGAACAAAGATATGAAGACGATCAATCTGATGGAGGTTCTCGGTGATTCGATCAAAGAAGAGGAAACAGTTGAGGGCATGCAGGAGAGTGAACATGATCATGATCACGAGGACGAAGAAGAAAAGGAATATGACGAGCATGTCTGGACGTCTATGAGAAATGCCGAAGTGATCTGCGATGCGATTGCGGAAACTCTTGAAGAAATGGATCCGGAGAATAAAGAAATCTATCAGTCCAATGCAGAAACTTACAAAGAAAAACTTTCTGCGCTGGACGAAGCATATCAGGAAACTGTTAACAATGCAAATCAGAAAACACTGGTGTTTGCGGATCGCTTTCCATTCCGTTATCTGGTAGACGATTATGACCTCAGTTATTATGCGGCATTTTCCGGATGTTCCGCAGAATCCGAGGCAAGCTTTAAGACAGTTACTTTTCTTGCGGGAAAGGTGGATGAACTCGGAGTTAAGAGTGTGTTGACGATGGAAAAATCGGATGACCGGATTGCACAGACTGTGATTGAGAATACCAAAGCAAAAGATCAGAAGATTTTACAGCTTAATTCCATGCAGTCGATCACATCAGAAGAAATTGCAGATGGAGTAACGTATCTTTCTGTGATGGAAGATAATCTGGGGGTTCTGAAGGAAGCACTGAACTAAGAGGATGACCGGACAGGAGTAAAAATCTGTCTGTTTGAAATAACAAACTGTCCATGACAGGAGGGACAAGAATGGCACAGCTTACATGCAAAAACCTTACACTGGGATATGATAACCGGGCGATTCAGGAAGATTTGAATTTCTCCATTGATGCAGGTGATTACCTCTGTATCGTCGGTGAAAACGGTTCCGGTAAGTCTACTTTGATGAAAACATTACTTCATTTGCAGCCGCCGATCAGCGGAAGTATTGAACTTGGTGATGGATTAAAGAAAAACGAGATCGGTTATCTGCCGCAGCAGACACTGGTACAGAGAGATTTTCCGGCATCGGTACGTGAGATCGTGCTTTCCGGGTGTCAGAGTCGGTGCGGATTGCGTCCTTTCTATAACAAAGAAGAAAAAATGGTCGCACAGAAAGCAATGGAAAAAATGATGATTCAGGATCTTGCAGATCAGTGTTATCGTGAACTTTCCGGCGGACAGCAGCAAAGGGTACTTCTTGCAAGAGCACTTTGTGCTGCACAGAAAATCCTGCTTCTTGATGAGCCGGTGTCCGGTCTGGACCCACGTGTGACCGCAGAAATGTATCAGTTGATCAAAGACCTGAATAAAAAAGACGGAATTACGATCATCATGATCTCACATGATATTGCAGCGGCAGTTAAATATGCGACACATATTCTTCATATCGGAGAACACTGCTTCTTCGGAACGAAGAAACAGTATCTGCAGAGCAGTCTGGGCAAAGCATTTACCGGACAGGAAGGAGAGGATGAGTAAGATGTTTGAAACACTTCATATGTATTTTCAGTATCCGTTCGTTCGGTATGCACTGATCGTCGGTGTTCTGATCGCGCTTTGTTCCTCGCTTCTTGGTGTGACGCTGGTACTGAAACGATTTTCCTTTATCGGTGACGGACTTTCTCATGTGGCATTTGGTGCGATGGCGATTGCATCTGTCTTAAATATTACAAACAATATGCTGTTTATTCTTCCGGTGACGGTAGTATGTGCGATTTTTCTTCTTCGTGCTGGACAGAATACCAGGATCAAAGGTGATGCGGCAATCGCGATGATTTCCGTCGGAGCGCTTGCAATCGGTTATCTTCTGATGAACCTTTTTTCGACAAGCCCGAATATCTCGGGGGATGTCTGCAGTACGCTGTTTGGTTCGACTTCTATTCTGACCCTGACAAAAGGCGAAGTATGGCTGTGTGCGATTCTTTCCGTCGTGGTTGTAGCAATTTTTATTTTGTTTTACAATAAGATTTTTGCGGTGACGTTTGATGAAAATTTTGCGAGAGCGACGGGGACGAGAGCCAATGCATACAATCTGCTGATCGCGGTTGTGATCGCAGTGATCATTGTACTTGCGATGAATCTGGTCGGTTCACTTTTGATTTCAGCGCTTGTGATCTTTCCGGCGCTGTCCGCAATGAGACTTTTTAAATCCTTTCGCTCCGTTACGATCAGTGCGGCAGTAATGTCCGTACTCAGCGCAACGGCCGGAATTCTGATTTCCATTCTTGGCGGAACACCGGTTGGCTCTACGATTGTAGCAGTGGATATTGCAGTATTTCTTGTTTCCTACGGGATTGGGAGAATTACGGGAAGATAGGGGGTGCCCCCCTATCTTCAGATCTCTACAAGGATTCCTTTTTCTTTGTCATAGCGGCAGTATTTGCCATTGCCGGAAATAAACGGCTGATATGTATCGGTACGTACATCTTTGACATAAACGATACCGGTTGCGATCATCTCAACAAGAGAGAAACGTTTGCTCAGGCTGGAGATCCAGGCATAAGTTTTTTCACTGTCGGAATCAGCGGCAATCAGGCTGTAGCCGCCGTCGCACACCTTCAGTGAGAAGTAGATTTTCTCCGGTTTTACCACTTCTTTAAAAACCTGGCTGGTGATGTAGGAAGAGAAATTCTCTTTTACAAATTTCTGGAAGGTTTTTGTGGTATAAACTTCTCCGGATCCTTCATCTGTGATCCGGTCACCGCGCTCCAGGCGATTTTTGATCAGTGTCAGAACTTCAATAGTCCAGTTGATAAAGGAGATACTGCTGTAGGTCATGCTTTCCTGAAGCTGATCGATCAGCTTCTTTGTCAGGACGTTTGATTTCGCTGCTTCGTTAAAAAGTTCTTCGTTCATAATGTTCCCTCCATAAAAATTTATGTGGTAATTGATAATTTTTATTATAAAAGGTCGTTGTGCAAAAAGCAATGAAAAAGCCGTAAAAGAGTATGAAAATTATATAAAATACACATGAAGATTTTGAAGTTACAGATACTAAAAAGCTGTGACTTTTTTTGTGAAATAAAGAAATAAAAGGACTTGACAAGCAGTAAAAAAACTGTGTTATATAAATTATACAGGAGTAAACAGAAAGAGAGGCAAAAACGATGAAAAAAATCAAATGGGGCGTTATGGGAACTGCATTTATCTGTGAGAGAAGTACTTTTCCGGGAATGCTGCAGGCAGAAAACTGCGAGATGTATGCAATTGCCGGAAGAAGTATGGAAAAAGCAGAGCAGTTCAAAGAAAAATATGGATTTGAGAAAGCATATGGGAGTTACGAGGAACTGCTGACAGATCCGGAGATTGAAGCAGTTTACATTCCGCTTCCGAATACCATGCATTATGAGTGGACGATTAAAGCACTGAAAAGAGGCAAACACGTACTCTGTGAGAAACCGCTTGCACCAACAGAAGCACAGGCAAAAGAAATGTTTGCAGCAGCAGAAGAAAACCATGTATACCTGATGGAAGCATTTGCTTATCAGCACAGTCCGTATCTGACAGCTATCAGAGAAGAAATCAAAAATAGAACGATTGGTGATATTCGTTACATGGAATCTGCCTATATCACTTCTGACTATAACCAAAATAACATCCGCATGCGCAGAGATACTCTCGGAGGATGCACCTACGATCTTGGTGTTTACAATACAAGCCTGATTTTGAGGACTCTGGCAGAAGAGCCGACAGAGATCAGGGCAATCGCAAGTTTTTCTGAAGAAAAAATCGACAAACTTACTTCTGTTATAATGGAATATGGTGATGGCAAAAAGGCTGCTTTTTCCTGTGGAATGGTGCTTGCAACTGATCTTGACCGTCATATTGACCGTTTCGAGATTCAGGGAACAAAAGGAAGCATTAAAGGAACCGGATTTGAGTTCAACGGTGATGGTGAGCTGAGTTACACAGTAACGATGTTTGACGGAAAAGAAGAAGTAAAAACCGTTTCTGTACCACAGAATTACCGCCTCGAAGTAGAACAGCTCGGGCGCTGTGTGGCAGGAGAGGAAACACCGGCGGTCACTAAAGAATTTTCACTTGCAAATGCAAGGATTATTGACAGCATTCTGAAAGAAATCGGATATTGAGTTTTACTCGGTTCACATTTGAAAATTAAAGAAATGCATTTATCGAAAGACATGTACGCTGTAAATGGCGTGCATGTTTTTTTATGTAATAGGAAATTACTCCGTAATGTTCCTATTACATAAAAACGCTCCGCTTTGTTCCTAAAGCAGAACGAGGTTGAGAAAAGAAGATAAATCGGCTATAATGAACATAAGTGTGAAAATGAAAAACAAACTGCAAATTAATTGTGGATCAGTTGCAGGAAGCAATAATTGTATACTGGCAGGATGGGTACAGAATGAAGAAAAAAGAGAAAAAGCAGATTTTCTTCTTGCGTGCGGCAATGATGGTACTGACGACCATTTTGATCGTATTGTTTTTTGCGATTATGTCCATGGTAGGCAAGATTCAGGGAACTGCGCGAGTTATAAATTATGCGGGGTTGGTGCGCGGTGGCACGCAGCGAATGGTAAAATTGGAAATTTCAGGGACACCGCAGGACAAAATGTATCAGACGACTTCTTCTTATATAGAAGGACTTCGAAATGGCAGTGATGAGCTTAATTTTATCCGTCTGGATGATCAGAAGTTTCAGAGCAAAATGGACGAACTGGCAGGATATTTTGAAGAGCTTCGGGATGAGATACTTCTTGTCCGTGAAAAGGGATACGAAAATACAGATATTATCGAAAAAAGTGAGCATTTTTTCCAGATTTGTGATGAGGCAGTCGGGCTTTCTGAGGCGTATTCACAGCGTAAGGCAACAGCGCTGGATTACCTCGAAAAAGTTGTTATAGTGGATATCCTCGGGCTGGTGCTGATCATCGGTGCAGAACTTATCAAAGCGGTCCGTTTTGCTGCCCAGAATAAAGTCTTACAGAAAAAGGTATACCTCGACGAGGCGACCGGACTTCCGAACAAAAACAAATGTGAGGAGATCCTCAACGATCCAAATCCGATTCCGGATGGAGAACAGGTTGCCATGTGCGTATTTGATATGAATAATCTCCGAACGATCAACAATACACTTGGTCATGATAAGGGAGACGAGTATATCTGTTCCTTTGCGATACAGCTCCGAAAGGCAGTTCCGGATGAATTTTTTGCAGGACGTGACGGCGGTGATGAATTTATTGCTGTCTTGAAGGGACTGGATCATGCAGGAGTGCGTGAGTGTCTTAAGAAGATCCGCGAGCAGTCGGCTGAGTATTCCAGACAGCATCCGGAGATGCCAATCAGCTATGCGGCGGGATACGCGCTTTCCAGTGATTTTGAGGGAAGCACGATGCGTGAGCTGTTCCGATTTGCCGACAAAAATATGTACATCGACAAGAATCGTGCCAAGATAGAAGAGGCGGCTGAGAAACAAAAGATGAATATCCGCATCCTTGAGGAAATCACAGAGAAGGGATATCAGTTTTCTGACTGTATTTACTGTGACGCGCTTTTGGATCAGTATTATGTGCTGAGAGCAAGTTCGCACTTTTTCCTTGCAGAGGATGGAAGTTATTCAGGTGCGGTTGAGCAGATCATTCAGGAACTGGGGACAGATGAGAACCGTAAGACAATGCGGATGGAACTTCAGACTGCATATCTGGCAGAACATCTGAAGGAAGACGAGAAAATTGAACTGCTGTATCAGTATGAAAGAGATAAACATATTCGACGGGGAAGAATGACAGTACTCCCCGGAAACAGAACTGAGGACGGCAGACTGCATCATTTTATTCTGGGATTTGAGCCATTTCAGACAAAGAATGAGAACTCTGCGGTTGAGAAAATGCGCCTGAACCGTTATTATGAACAGCTGAAGCAATCTATTGTTGAGAATGGTAACTATGCGGAGGCACTTTTGCAGACGGCGAATGCGGTTTATACGGTTGATCTGACGAATGACCGTCTGGAAAGTGTTTATTATAATATATCGGCGAAAGAATTTGACAATGATGTGCAGACTCCATGCTCTTACAGTGATTACTGCAGCGGACGAAGCCGGTACGTTACGGAAGATACGCTGGAGAATTACAGAATCGTGGATTCTTCGTTTAAAATCCTGAAGCGTTTTGCGACCGGATCGAGACAGATTACGGTGGAATACTGTGAGACAGGGAAAAACGGTCATCCGATATGGTTACAAAAGACTGTCCTGATGTCCAGAGATACCGTATACGATGCGAAGACAGATAAAGAAAGTAAGATTGTGCATGGAATCATCCTGTTCAAAAATACTTCAGATTTCCACGAGAAGGAGCAGCAGGAAAAAGAGCGTCTGCAGATAGCGTTTGAAGAAGCAGATGCTGAAAACAAAGCAAAAACGGAATTTATGAACCGTATGAGTCATGATATCCGCACTCCGATCAATGGTATCATGGGTATGGTGGATATCATCCGCAAAAACCGCAATGACTGGGAAAAGGTTGATGACAGCCTCGAAAAGATCCGGCTTTCGACGAAACATCTGTTGGAACTGGTAAGCGATGTACTGGATATGAGCAAGCTGGAAGCAGGTATGTTTGAAATTGAAGAAGATGCTTTTGATATGAGTGAACTGATGGATGAGGTTGCTGCACTGGTAGATGCACAGCTGATTGAATCGGGAATCACACATCACAGATACAGAAAAAACATTCAACATACCGCATTGTGTGGAAGTTCCCTGCAGCTGCGCCGTATCATGCTGAATCTTCTGAGTAATGCGATCAAGTACAACAAACCAAATGGAAGCATTGATACGTATGCCGAGGAGCTTTCCTGTGACGGCACGACTGTATGGTATGAATTCAAGCTTGTGGATACCGGAATCGGAATGAGTGAAGAGTTTGTCAGAGAGCATCTTTTCCAGCCGTTTACACAGGAAAAAAATGATGCGCGAACCCTTTACAAAGGCACCGGGCTTGGTATGTCGATCGTGAAAGCACTGCTGGAAAAAATGGGTGGATGTATTGATGTCGAAAGTGTTCTCGGTGAGGGAAGTACCTTTACATTCCGCCTGCCGTTTAAGGTAAATGATGTTCTGGCACAGAAAGAAGAAAGAAACGAATCATCAGAAACACTGCTGGCAGGTATGCATTTCCTTCTAGCCGAAGATAATGAAATCAACATGGAGATTGCAGAGTTTTATCTGACAGATCTCGGTGCGACTGTCAGCAAAGCATGGAACGGAAAAGAAGCGCTTGAATTGTTTGAAGCCTCAGAACCGGGAAGCTATGATGTCATTCTGATGGATGTGATGATGCCGGAGATGGATGGTCATGAGGCAGCACATCGGATACGTGCATTGAAACGTCCGGATGCACAGACTGTCCAGATCGTGGCGATGACAGCCCAGACGTCAGAGGACAGCATTCACAAGTGCCTGGATGCGGGAATGGACGGACATATTGCGAAACCGATCAATGAAGAAAAGCTTTTATCAGCACTGCATAAAAATATAGAAACTGAATAACATACATCTGTCTGAAATTAAACAATATCAGGGAACTATTTATGGATAAAAAGAAAGATATAAAAATTATAAGGATCAGAGCCGAGCTTGTCTTTCTGGTTACGCTGCTTATGGTGTTTGGCTGTACGTTTCTGGTAAATCAGAATCAGCAAAGAAGGGAGAAACTAAAGGCTGCATATACGGCTGAATCCACAATAAGCAGGATTGAAGTTCAGCTGAACCGTTATCTTGCGGAATCAAATCTGGTCAAAAAGAGTATAGAAGAAGGTCTGACAATAAGTGATAAACAGTTTGCAACATTATCCAGGCTGATGCAGGATGAAGATGATATCATAAAAGTCCATGAAATTGCAAAAGACGGAATCGTTTCGCAGATATATCCTATGGAGGGAAATGAGGATGTGATCGGGCTGAATATGATGGAAAATCCGGAAAGAAAAAAGGAAGCACGTCTGGCAAGAGACAGCGGAGAATATACGATTGCCGGTCCGTTTGAACTGGTGCAGGGAGGAAACGGTGTGTTGCTTTTTGACCCGGTATACAGAACGGATGCCAAAGGCTGTAAGAATTTCTGGGGATTTTCTATTCTTGTTATGGACTGGCGAAAATTTATCAAAAAAATGGAGCTGGACCAACTGGAAGATGCCGGATATCACTATCAGATATGGAAAAAAGGAACGGACGATGAAAGAATCGTAATTGCGCAGTGTGACAATTTACAGGAAACAGATACATTGGAGGTTGCATGTACAGTTCCGAATGATACCTGGTATTTTGAGATCGTACCAGAAAATGGATGGGTGACAATGACTCAGAAACTCTGGGGACTATTCATTTCGGTGATGACAGCTCTCATTGTAATGATCACATATCTGCAATTCAAAATGAGACGCTACAGAGATGCGCTTCATGAAAAAGAACTGGAAAAAGCTATTCTTGAAGCCAAAAATGCGAATGAAGCAAAGACACGGTTCCTTTTTAATATGAGCCATGATATCCGGACCCCGATGAATGCAATCATTGGCTTTTCGGAGCTTCTGGAAAAACATATAGATGAAAAGGACAAAGCAATTGATTATCTAGGCAAGATCAAAAGTTCCAGCAATTTCCTTCTGTCACTGATCAACTATGTGCTGGAAATGGCGAGGATCGAAAGTGGCAAACTGGTTCTGAAAAAAGAAGTCAGATGTGTGACAGATCTGATAGAATCTCTGACAGATGTTTTTGAGCCGGGAGTGAAAAAGAAATTTATTACATATTCGTGTGAAACAGATATACAACATAAATATGTGATTTGTGATGAGATAAAAGTCCGGGAGATTTTTATCAATATCATCGGAAATTCTGTGAAGTATACGCCGGAAGGCGGAAAGATTTCCGTAAGTGTTAAAGAAGAACCATTTGAAAAAGAAAATTATATAGCTTACAGAATTATTGTAGAAGACAATGGCATCGGTATGAGTAAAGAATATCTTCCTCATATTTTTGAAGAGTTTTCACGTGAGCATACAAGCACAGAGAGTAAAGTGACCGGTACCGGTCTGGGACTGCCAATCGTAAAATCTCTGATCGATATGATGGGAGGCACGATTGAAGTTGAAAGTCAGCTTGGATGCGGAACAAAGATGACCGTCGTTCTGCCATTTGAGATTGCCTCAGAGAAACAGATCCTGGAAGAGAAGCAGAAAGAAAAAGAGAAGATTTCAGACAGCATTCTGGGAAAAAGAGTGCTGCTTGCCGAGGATAATGAGCTGAATGCAGAAATAGCAATGACAGTTCTGAAAGAAAATGGTCTGAAAGCAGAATGTGCTGCGAATGGAAAACAATGTATAGAAATGCTGAAAAAGATGCCGGAGGATTATTATGATATGATACTCATGGATATTCAGATGCCGGAGATGGACGGATATGAAGCAACAAAGCTGATTCGTAATCTTGATGATGCGCGGGCTGACATTCCGATCGTAGCCATGACTGCCAATGCATTTGAAGAAGACAGGCAGAAAGCTCTGGAAAACGGCATGAATGCACATGTTTCCAAACCGATAGATATGAATATGCTGTTTAAGGTAATGGCACAGATTCTGAAAAAATGAATCGGAAAGTAGATATGGGAGGGCTGTTTATGGAGCAGCGGGAAGAGGTAAATATAAAAGAAATTCTGCGTGCATCCCGAATGGGAATGTGGCGTGTGGAAATGGAAGAAGGAAAGCCACCGAGATTTTATGCGGATGAAGTGATGGATGAACTGCTTGGAATCGACAGAGAGATCACACCGGAAGAGAGATTTGTATTTCATCGTTCGCGTATATATCCGGAAGACATGCGGCTGTTTCAGGAGTATTCAGATAAGCTTACAGAGGCGAGGACGGAAATCGTTTATCGTTATATTCATCCGGTATCCGGAGCAATGTTTGTACGTTGCGGTGGAGAGAGAGACACATCGGTGACAGAATATGTGGCTGTCACCGGAATACATCAGGATATTTCTGAGACAGTACGTATTGAAAAAGAAAAAGAGGCGGAGCGACGCCTGGCAGAACTGAATGATTCTCTGCGCAAAGAAAAACGGCGTCAGGATATTTATTATAAAGAACTGCTTGATATAGAAAACTGCGGTGTCCTTGCATATACAATGCCGGGACACAAGGTCATACATATGAATGCAGAGGCGCTGAGAATGTATGGGATTGAGAGCGTCGAAGCTGCACATAGGGAGCTCGGACCGCTTCTGAGGCAGGTTTATTATCCGGATTCGGATGTGCTCAATCAACTGAAAAAGCTTCGAAATGAAGATGATATGGTGGACTATGAGTGCATTATCGGTAAGGGTAAGGCAAACGAATGTCATGCACTTGCCAAAACGAAAGTTGTCCACATTCCGACGGGTGAGAGGGCAGTACTTACTACGTTTGTGGATGTGTCTGATATGGTGATGCTCAAAAATGCCCTTCGCCGTGCGGAGGAGGGAAGCCGTGCGAAATCGTCTTTTCTGTTTGCAATGTCCCATGATCTGCGTACACCAATGAATGCGATCATTGGTTATGCGGAGCTGATGGAAGCACACTGGGGCGAAAAAAAAGTAACAACAAACTATCTGCAAAAGCTGAAAGGCGCAAGCCAGTTTTTGCTTGCGCTGATCGGCAATGTGCTTGAGATCGCACGTATTGAAAGTGGTAAAGAAACACTGACTGAAGCACCGTGGAATCTGATGAAGCTTGAGGAGACACTGGACATCCTTCTTGACGGAGAGATTTCACGTAAGCAGCTGACTGTAAACAGAAATGTAAATATCCGGCATGCAAATGTATACTGCGATGCCCTGAAAATCCGAGAGATCATTATGAATCTTTTGAGTAACGCAGTGAAATATACAGCGGAGGGTGGCAAGATAGTTCTTGATATTGAAGAAAAACCGTCAGCTCGGGATGGTTTTATGACTTTGCAAATCCGTGTGTCAGACAATGGCATCGGTATCAGCAAAGAATATGTACCATATATTTTTGATGCATTTACGCGTGAGCGGAGCTCCTCTGAGAGCGGCATTATTGGAACAGGTCTGGGACTTCGTATCGTGAAATCATTTGTAGATCTTATGAATGGTGACATTTCTGTGAAAAGTGAACCCGGGAAAGGTACCTGTTTTACTGTCGAAATTTCATGCAGAAAGATACCGGAGGAAGAATTACAGCAGCAGATGGAAGAACAGCCGGAAAATGTATCGCTGGCAGGAAGAAGGCTTCTTCTGGCAGAAGATAATGGATTGAATGCGGAAATCGCCATGACGATCCTTCAGGATGCAGATGCGGAGGTAGAGCTTGCTGCGGATGGGAAGATTGCGGTTGATAAGCTGAAAGATGTGCCGGTTGGTTATTATGATGCGATTTTGATGGATATTCAGATGCCGAATATGAATGGTTATGAGGCAACGAAAGCAATTCGGAAACTTCCGGATGAACGGGCGAAAATTCCGATCATTGCAATGACCGCGAATGCATTTGAAGAAGACCGTCAGGCAGCACTTGCTGCCGGAATGGATGATTACGTTGCGAAGCCGGTTGAGATCTCAGAGCTGTTCCGGACGATTATGAAAAATCTGAAATGAAAGAACTAATATATTATGTTTAGAAAATGAGAAGATAGAGATAATTGGGGCAGATTTTATGTGATAACGACATAGAATCTGCTTGATTTTTAAATGTTCATTGACGGGGCAACTTTAACATGGTATACAGATAGAGTGCATAAGTTTTGTTACAGGAGGCAGTTTGACATGAAGATAGCAATAAGAGAATATCGTACGGAGGATGCAACAGCAGCAAGTGAAATCTGGAACCAGGTTGTAGATGACGGAGTGGCTTTTCCGCAGGAAGAGGATTTTACCGCAGAAGTGGGTGATGCTTTTTTTAAAGAACAGACTTATACCGGAATTGCAGAAAATACGGAGACAGGTGAAGTGGTCGGACTTTATATTCTGCACCCGAATAATATAGGAAGATGTGGACATATCAGCAATGCAAGTTATGCGGTACGCCGCGATATCAGGGGAGAACATATCGGAGAAAAACTGGTACTTGACTGTCTGAAAATGGCAAAAGAAAAAGGATTCCATGTCATGCAGTTTAACGCAGTAGTTGCATCGAATACGCATGCGCTTCACCTTTATGAACGTATCGGATTTACAAAACTCGGTGTGATCCCGGGTGGTTTCCGCATGCCGGACGGACATTACGAAGATATTATTCCGCACTATTATGTGCTGTAAGAAAGAGGAAACTGAATGCTTTATAAAAAGATAGAAATCAAAGTTGATGGATATGAGGAGACAGCCGATTTATATACATATATTCTGGATAATTCCGTAGAAGTGCATCCTCAAAAAATGCGTCCGGTTATTGTAATCTGCCCGGGAGGTGGTTATGCAATGACTTCAGACCGAGAGGCAGAACCGATTGCGATGCAGTATCTTGCGAAGGGTTATCATGCTGTGATTTTGCGTTACAGTGTTGCTCCGGCGAGATATCCTCTGGCGCTTATGCAGCTTGCAAAGACAGTGTTATATCTGAGAAAACATGCGGACAAACTGCATATTGATACGAACAGAATTATCTTACAGGGATTTTCGGCAGGGGCACATCTTGCAGCGAGTCTTGGTGTTTTCTGGAAAAAATCATTTCTTTCAGAGCATCTGGATACAAACTCTGAAATGATAAAACCGAATGGTATGATCCTCAGTTATCCGGTGATCACATCCGGAAAATTTGCACATGAAGGTTCGTTTAAATGTCTGCTGGGAGAAGAATGCCATGACGAAACAAAAAGGAGAGAACAGTCGCTGGAATTACAGGTAAGTCCGGACACACCGCCGACATTTCTCTGGCATACTGTCACAGATGATACGGTTTCGGTTGAAAATTCAATTTTATTTTTTGAGGCATTACGAAGAAATCATGTGCCGGTAGAGATGCATATATATCCTGTCGGCGGACATGGACTCAGCCTTGCAAATGAAGAAACAAGTCACGAAGATGGCGGCTGTATACAGCCGGAATGTCAGTCGTGGATGAAACTTGCATGTATATGGCTGAAGAATAGATAAAAGAGAAATAAATTACATGGATTATAGAAATTTTTTTATAAAAGCTGTAACGTTTTTATCTCATATATCGTCATATATGTGAAGGAGGACAAGAGTACAAAGAGAGGAGAAACCAATGCTGAATATTCAGGAAGTATACGAAAAATATTTCACAGTCGTATACCGCTATCTGCTCTCGCTTTCACACAATACCCACATCGCAGAGGAACTTACACAGGAAACATTCTTCAAAGCACTGAAAAAAGTCGACGATTTCAGAGGGGAATGTGATCTGCGTGTATGGCTCTGCCAGATCTCCAAAAACACATATTATGACTATCTGAAAAAGAATAAAAAATACGTGCCGGAAGCGCAGAATGAGTTGTCAGAAGATGTTTTTTCTGCTGATTTTGTTCAGGATTTTGCGGACAAAAAAACGGCATTTCGTGTCCACAAAGTTCTGCATAAACTTTCGGAACCGTACAAAGAAGTCTTTTCCCTCCGGGTATTTGGAGAACTGTCATTTAGTGATATATCAGATCTGTTTGGCAAAAGTGAAAGCTGGGCGAGAGTTACTTATCACCGTGCTTGCAAAAAAATCAGGGAGGAATTAGACGATGAAGATCACCTGTAATATTATTGAAGATCTGCTTCCGCTTTATATTGATGATATGGTCAGTGAGGACAGCAGACAGCTTGTAGAAGAACATCTGAAAGAGTGTGTAGCCTGCCGCAAAATGCTGGATGAGATGAAAAAAGAGAACCAGTTGCGGACTGTTTCAGGGAATGCCAAGAGGAATTCAGACCGCCGTACTGAGATTGCACCATTAAAAAAAATCCGCAGACGTATCCGTCGGAAACGTATGATTTCCATTATTTTAGCAGCGGTACTTGTGCTGCTTGCGAGTGGAATCGGGCATTACTGGTATTATGACAAAAAGACTTATATATCCTGGGAAGATGCCGGAATGACCTTAAGGGATGGAAAAATTTACAGCAAAATTGATCCGGACGGACATAAGACAGCTATCTTATCCGTGGACCAGAAAAACATGTTTTACATGCTTTCCGAGACGGCATGGATACGTAAAAATTACCCATCTGCGCAGGATGCAGAGAATCTGATGTTTGATCTTGATGAGTTTCAGAAGGCACATGACCGCCTGCCGGATACAGCCACTGATGAAACTTCATTGCCGACCGGTATCGAAAATGTTTATTATGTAGATCCGGAAAATATAAAAGAGGCATTTGCTCTCTGGGATTATCAGGATGAGCCGGACAAAGCGCAGCAAAAAGAACAGGAGCTTGCAGCGAAGTGTCACCTGATCTGGAGCGCTGATTGAACTGCGATTTTGCCGAAAAATTAAAAGAAAAAGTTGGAGAAATTTAAAGGAGAATGCCGTGAACAACATCATAGAAATCAATGATTTTAATGCACCGGAGCTGGACATTTATGCGAGAACATCAGAGGTACAGCTCCGGCGGTATAACGAACCGTTCCCGGGACTTTTTATTGCGGAAAGTCCGAAGGTGATTGAGCGTGCGTGCAGCGCAGGCTATGAACCGGTTTCATTTCTGGTCGAGCATAAGGATATTGAGGGCGAGGCGAAAGAACTTCTGGCACGTTTTTCGCAGACCCCTGTATATACAGCAGAATATGAAATCCTTGTAAAACTGACCGGTTATGCTCTGACTAGAGGACTGCTCTGCGTCATGAAACGCCGCACCCTTCCGACTGTCGAGGAAATCTGCCAGAATACCAGACGCATAGCAATTCTGGAAAATGTCGTGAATCCAACTAATATCGGTGCGATTTTTCGCTCCGCGGCAGCACTCCACATGGATGCAATCCTTCTGACCGGCGGCTGCAGCGATCCGCTTTACCGCCGTGCTTCCCGTGTGAGCATGGGCACGGTTTTTCAGATTCCGTGGACTTATTTTGATAAAAAAATTTCCTGGCCGGATACAGGCATGCAGACTCTTCGCGTACTCGGCTTCAAAACCGTGGCAATGGCACTGCGGGATGATTCTTTCAGCATTGATGATCCGCAGCTTCATACAGAAGAAAAACTTGCCATCGTCCTCGGCACAGAAGGGGATGGCCTGGCATCCGACACAATCGCAGACTGCGATTATACCGTGAAAATTCCGATGTCTCATGGTGTTGATTCTCTCAATGTAGCTGCTGCAAGTGCAGTTGCTTTCTGGGAACTTGGTAAGAAATAAAATTTCTAAAATAAATATTTCTGCAATTATTGTCATGCATTGACGTCTTTTTATAGATACTATAAAATCTATATCGGATTAAAAATTCTTTAAAATTTTCAAAAACATAAAACTTTTTTTAAAATCCCCCTGTCTTTATAGTAACAGCACAAAAGACAGGGAGGTGAAATCATGTCATTACCATATGAAGAACAGATTATGCAGCTTTTGCAGGAACTGGGACATTATCAGGTAATCATAAGACGATGCCGGCTGGAGAAGCTTCCATATTATGAAAAATAAAGAGGCTGCTGAAGATGTCCTGCAGGAAGCTTATATGAAAGCGTTTTCCAAACTGGACAAACTCAGTGAGCCGGAGGCTTTTGAAGGATGGCTTGGCACGATTGTTGCCAATACTGCCCAAAATGCACTGGTAAGGAAAAATCCGCTTCTGTTCACCGATGTTGCAGTGGACAATGAGGGGGAGGAGTTTACCTACGATGTGGAAGATGAAAATCCTGAAAACCAGCCGGAAATGGCATATACAAGAGAAGAGACGCGAGAACTGGTGCACTCTCTGATGGATTCACTTTCAGAAGAACAGCGCATGTGTATTTTGATGTTTCATATTGAGGGAGCATCTATTTCAGAGATCGCTGAGGCAATGGACTGTTCGGAAAACACGGTCAAATCGCGTTTGAATTACGGAAGAAAAAATCTCAAAGTTAAAGCAGAAGAACTGCAGAAAAAAGGCTACAAGCTTTACAGTGTGGCTCCGGTTGTACTTCTTGTATACCTGCTTCGTTCCGACAGAGAGATTATGGCAGCAGAAAAATCCTTTATTGCAGAAGGAAAATCCATCGAGGAGAAAATTCTCCGTCAGACTTCCGGGCAGCAGAGAGCAGGAAAGACAGGAGAGGATTTAGCCGAGACAACAGGAAATGCAGGAGAAACTTCCGGAAGCTCCGGGGCGGGATCTGCGAAAGCAGCAGGAAAGACGGCGGCCAAAGCTGCAAAGACAGGATTCCTTCATACAGCAGCAGGTAAAACAGTCGCTGTAGTTGTGGCGGTCGGTGTAGTTGGAGGCGCTTTTTATGGCGGTACACAGTGGAACGTCCAGAAAAACAACACCTCACAGCAAAATAATATAGAGGCAACTGCCATGCCGGAATCCACAGAAGCACCGGAAGTGACAGAGGCACCGGAACCGACCGCGACACCGGAACCAACTGCGACACCGGAACCGACGTCGACACCGGAGATTTCGACGGCCGAACCGGATTATCCTTCCGTTATCGAAGGCGGACTTACAAAAGATGAACTGCAGTTTGTATTTGCCTACGGTCCGGAGAGCATTCCGGAAGGCGGATTTTCCGAGAATGATATTGCATTACTGGTAAATTCCCTCTGCCAGACTGCCGAGATAGAAGGAAACTACATCGAATACATCGGTTATGGCGAGGATTACAGCCATTTTTACAGACTTTCTGATGTAAACCGCATGTTCTCTTCTTTCACAGATTATCAGTTTACAGAAGAAAACGACAACGACGAGGCCGGCGGCATTAATGTACAGGGTGAAAACTTAAGTTTCGTGCCGGCAACTCTGAATTACACAGCAAGCGCAACAATTACCGGAACAGAAACAATCGGTGATGAACTGGATGTTTTCTATTCCTATCACAAAGATCAGTATGATGACGATGCGGGAGAAGTGTTGACAGATGTCAACAAAAAGGCAATCATGCGTGATGCCGGAGATGGAAAATACAGAATCGTGGAAATTGTAGAAGCTATTGGAGATAATGCACCAAAAGCACCCGGGGCAGAAGCCGCACCAACATCTGAAACTGCACCTGCTACAGAAGCAGCCGCAGATACCGGAAGCATCCGCAGTCTTTATGAAGGTGTTCTGACCGGTGTACAGAATGGAGAATACGAGTTTCCACAGAACAGAAACAGCTCACACTATCAGTACTTTGTAGCGGACATCAATGGTGACGGCATTCAGGATCTCGGAGTAGGTCCTATACAGGAAGACAGTGCATTTTATCAGTGGGATCTTAAGATTTTTACCGCAGCACAGTCCGGCAGCGGATATCAGCTTGCAGAAGTTCAGGGAGATCAGTTTGTAGATAATCTTTATCTGGCAGCAGACGGAAATGGCCTGTTTGAAGTGATGATCTCAAGAGGAACCGGAGATGCGGAGGCCTATCGTATTACGATCAGTGATGGCAGTCTTGTTATGGGTGGAGTAGAACAGAACATGAGAATGGATGACGATTCCCTCACAAATTTTGCAAATAATAATCCGGCTGTTGAATGGAAAGAGCTTTCAGATACAAGCGGACTTGATGCACTGCAGTAAGCGGTGGATACAGGATATTTGAAGAAATTGTTGATGTCGGGGATGACCTGCCAGAAGGGTGCCGGGCAGGTCACCCGGAATTGAGGTTTGAGTTGCCTTGGATAGTAGAAAGTGCCGGGGAAGTCATCGAAATCTCGGGTTTGGGGTACCTTGGACAGAGGAAAGTGCTGAGTAGGTCACCAGGAAGCAGCTTTCTCCGATTGTCTGCAGGTGAAATAACACCTATTATAGACGTTTTATTGACTACAATATATAGATGTTATAAAATCTATATATTAGATAAAAAAATTGAAAAAGATAAAACTTTTCAAAAAAATACCTGTCTATATAGTGTAGACAGGCAAAGAATACGAATATTTATCTGGAGTTTAAGGCTTGTCGGAGGTATCGTCAGGTACAAATGTCACAATATCTGATATCTGACAGCCGATGACACTGCATAAGGTATTCAGCGTCTTTGTAGTGACAGTTTTGTTACTTCGCAGCCGCTGGATCGTATCCGGTAAAATACCGTATTCATATATTAACTGATAAGTAGAAATATCTTTCTGATGCAGAGTCTGCCAGAAAGGTTCATATGAAATCATCGCCATACCTCCTGTTAAGGGAAATGGTAGCATAGATATCATATGATTTATGCACGATATAACGTGTATATTCTGCTTCAGTTGATCATACACCACAAGAGGAGGACATAAGAGATGAAACTGAAACAAATTATGACAATCGGGTTATCGACGGCGATGATCCTGTCCGCAGTTCCGGCAGAAACCGTTGTATTTGCGGCAAATGAGCAAACTGCGACGGCGGATACTGCAAATGCGGAATCTGACATTGCAACAGAATCCGCAGAAGCAGGGGCAGCAGCATTTGAGGCGGCTCCGGAAACAATGACTTCGGATGATGAAGGTACAGACGTTGCATTCACCGATTCGAATGATGAACCTGCAAACGATGAAATCCAGATTGAGGAAGAGCAGGAAACTTCCGATGAAAGTACCATCGATGAGAGCACAGTTTCTGATGCTGCTGAATCAGTCTTCGACGACAACGCAGATATTGCGGCTTTTTCTGATGAAAGCTCAGAAGCAGCCGATACGGAATATGGAAAAGAAATTTACAGTGAGACTTTAAAGGATGAAACAAAGGGAAGCAGTATTAAATGGACCTTCTATGAAAGCGGCACACTTGTAATAGAGAATGCTGAGGATGGTAATGGCTCAACACCGGACTGGTCACCATGGTTTAACTATAAAGAAAAAATCACAGATGTGATCATAGAAGATGGAATTACAACACTGGGCGAACGAAACTTTATGGAGTATCCGGCACTTAAAACAGTTACCATTAAGGGAACCCTGTCCAAAATCGGTAACAGTGTATTTGAAGGCAGTAAAGAGCTTGAGAATATCTCGGTTACAGGAAAAACCAATAACAACGGACTGAAAGTTATTCAGCTCGGTGAGTGCGCATTTAAAGACTGTACGGGGCTTGAAAGTGCGGAATTTACAGGAAATTTTGTAACAAACAAAAATGCATTTGAAGGTTGTACATCACTTAAAAGCATAAAAGTAAAAGAATCTACAATGATCATGCTTGGGGAATATACCTTTCTTAACTGCTCTGCTCTGATGGAAGCAGATCTGCCGGGCAGTAGAATGAAGTCAGTCGGAAAATCTGCGTTCTTTGACTGTACATCCCTGAAGCAGTTTGATTTTTCAGATGTGAGCAGTATTGGAGAATCAGCATTTTATAATTGCAGCAGTTTTGAAAGTATTGAAATACCGAAAAAGATTACAACGATTGCAGAATCTGCTTTTTATGGATGCAGTGGTTTGACGGGCATTGAGATACCGGAAAACATCAAAACAATCGGAAAAAATGCATTTTGGGGATGCAGTGGAATCAAAAAACTGAAAATCCCGGGCACTGTCGAAACAATCAGTAAGTCAGCTTTTGGGAAATGTACGGGACTTGAAGAACTTGATATTGAAGAAGGCGTTCAGACTGTAGAAGAAGAGGCATTTGCAGCCTGCTCCGGTTTGAACACAATGATTTTACCTAAGTCTGTCAGCAGCTTCACAACGAATTTCGTTACAGACTACATGCCGATCAAAAAAATCTGTTACAGAGGTACCAGAGAAGAGTGGATCGCAGCGAATTTAAACAGTGACAGATTTTTTAATGCAAAGGTTTATTTTGAATATGGTCAGGACCATAAACACCGGATGATTACACGGACTTATACTTACCCGAATTCCTGTACACAGCCTGGCAGGAAAGAAACCTTCTGCAGCATCTGCGGCTATGTGGAATCTTCAGAAGAAATCCCGGCAGGCCATCATTTCTCTGCATGGGAAACTGTTTCAGAAGCCACAGTACTGGCACCGGCGGTTCAGGCAAGAACCTGCAGCGTATGCGGAACAAAAGAAACAAGAAATAACGGCAGCAAACTGACTCCGACGATCAAAGTCACTGCAGCGAAATTCCCACTGAAATTCAGACAGAAAACAACGGTTCTGAAAGTAAGCGGACTTGCAAAAGGTGACTCCATCGTATCCTGGAAATCCAGCAATACATCCATTGCAAAGGTTAACGGCAGAGCGAACGGAACCAGCACCATCACAGCAGGCAAGAAAAAAGGCAAAGCAACGATCACCGTTACTTTAAAGAGCGGATTAAAGAAAAACATCACAGTCACCGTACAGAAAAAAGCTGTAAAGACAACGAAGATCTCCGGTGTTGCCAAAAAACTGAAACTGAAAAGAAAACAGAGCGCAACATTAAAACCAGTCGTTACACCACTTACAAGTCTTCAGAAAGTGACTTACAAATCCAGCAACAAAAAGGTTGCAACCGTCAATTCCAAAGGAAAGATCACCGCAAAGAAAAAAGGTACGGCTGTGATCATTGTGAAGTCCGGGAGCAAGACGGTTAAATGCAAAGTTACCGTAAAATAAAAAATTTAAAAAAATTTCAATTTTATAAAACTTTTTAAAAAGAACTCTTGTCTATATAGTACAAAGCAAATAAAATAAGACAAGAAAAGGAGAGAAAATCATGAAGAAAGAAAAAGTACTTGCATTATTACTGACGGCGGCGATGAGCGTGACAGCCGCAGCACCGGTGGCAGCGGCAGATTTTACAGATGATACAGCCGTTGTATTTGATGCCGAAGAAACGCAGACAGTAGAAGCAGATGGTGAAAATTCATTTGCAGAAGCATCACAGGAAACAGAAGCAGCAGGCGATGAAATTTCAGTTGCAGATGAGACAGATGAAGCTGACGTTGAGATCGCTGATGCGGAAACAGAGCCAGAGATCCTTACAGATGACGCATCCGAAGATTATGAAGATGGAGAAATTTCCGTACAGGCAGCAGAAGATGAGGAGAATGTTTTTTCTGACGGCGAAGATGCGCAGATTGCAACACAGGCAGCAAATGCATCAGATATAAGAGGCACAATTATATTAAACAATAATCGTGCGGTAGTGTCGGGAAAATATGGGGATTCGAATCAGGTATATTACAGATTTACACCACAGACAGCAGGGGTGCTGAAAGTTACAGCTTCGACAACAGGAACAGACAGTTATTCATGTGTAGCATCATCAATTGTAGTTGAGAAAACTAGTGAAAAAATAGATGACTACGGTTTGGCTGACCATTCAAATCCATGGGTGCACGCGTTTCCATTGTCAAAAGGGACGACGTATCTGATTTGTGGAACTGGTTATTACTGTACAGATTATAAAATGGCTTTGGAATTCAAACCGGTAAAGGAATCATTTCCGGAGAATTATGATGATCAGGAAGAAAACTGGTACAATGCGAGAGAAATTTCTCTGAATAGAATGTATTATGGAATCCTCGGACTTGGCGGAGACAAGGATTATTATAAGTTTACAGTTCCGGCAACAGGAAAATATACGATCATCACCAATGGAAGATTTGCTATGACAATGTACAATGAAAGTGGTGAAATATTAGCAGACTACTACATACATGGATATGACAGGCAGGAAAAAGAGCTGAAAAAAGGAACTACATTTTACTTCGGATATTCAGGTGACGCAAGTGAGTATACTTTCAGTGTAAACTCCCATCAGCATTCCTGGAAGACTTCTTCCGTAACGAAAGCAACCCCGAATCGAAACGGCAGACTTGTCCGCAAATGCTCAGACTGTGGCGAAACCACAACATCCACAATTTACCGCCCGACATCCGTGAAACTTTCTGCAACTACCTATACATACAATGGCAAAGCTAAGAGACCGAGTGTCACAGTTACAGATGCAAACGGAAATACACTCAGCCGTTCATCCTACAGTGTAAGTTATGACAGAGACAGTAAATCCGCCGGAAGACATACTGTTAAGATCACGCTGAAAGGCAACTACAGCGGTACAATGAAGAGAAGTTACACGATCAATCCACGTGCCACATCTGTTTCAAAACTCAGCAAAAAGTCAAAAGGATTTACAGTAAAAGTAAAGAAACTTTCCGCAGCAACAGCAACCGGATACCAGGTACAGTATTCTCTGAACAGCAGTTTCAAAGGCGCGAAGACAAAGACGATCAGCGGAACCTCTCTGACTGTAAAACGCTTAAAAGGTAACAAAAAATACTACGTCAGAGTCCGTACATACAAAAAATCCGGCAGCAAAAAATATTATTCTTCATGGTCCGGTGCCAAAACCGTAAAGACCAGACGATAAAAGAAATTCAGGAGGAAAGAGTTCATGAAGAAAACAGCAAAGAAATTTCTGACCTTGCTTCTGGTACTGACCATGGCAGCAATCGCTCCGCTTGGAGTACAGGCAGCAGATACTGTAAAAAAAGCAGATACTTCTTACGTAACTTATTATCCAAAGACAAAATATTATGACAACGCGCAGCAGGTAAGTAACGCAGAAAAGACAAAGTTTACATCTCTGAAATCATCTAAAAAATCAGTAGCAACAGTCCGCTGCCGTAAAAATAAATGGGGCTATGCTGTTTATGTACTGCCGAAAAAAACGGGTACAACATATGTTTCTTACAAGCTTCAGGGAGTTACTTACAAACAGAAGGTAGTTGTAAACAAGTATGTCAATCCATACAAAAAAGTAACAGTCAATGGTCAGGACATTACAAATCAGTTTAAGAAAACCAACGTTGCAGTAGTAAGCTACAAAAAATACAAAAACAAAAAGGTTACAATTAAATATGAAATGAAAAAGAACTGGGGACAGCCACATGCCGATTATTGTGTGAATGATAAAATTATCAAATGTTTTGTATCATTTGGTAACAAATTAACCATAAAGAAACCAAAGAAAAACTCCAGTATTGATGCATCTATATTCAATCGCAAAAATTATAATATAGACCCGTACAGCATCATAATGTTCAAATAAACTCCAGTTCATAATCTCATGAAGAAAGCTTCGGAATTTGCATTTTCCGGGGCTTTTTCCTTGTCTTTTTATGTGATTTTCTTTATAATGCAAGAGATAATAAAGATGGGGTGAATCAATGTTACAAAGATTTTCAAAATATGTATTTCAGAGTGTTGCGGGCATGATCGGTGTTTCCGTCTATGTTCTGGCAGACACTTTTTTTATCTCTGTTTATGCGGGGGCGGACGGGCTGGCGGTGCTCAATCTGATCCTTCCGGTGTATGGGCTCATCTATGCGATAGGATCTATGATCGGCATCGGCTCCGCGACGAGATACGGCATCAGTAAAGCAAAGGGTGAAAGAGCAGATTATTATTTTACACAGGCAATTGCCTGGAGCGTCCTGATCAGCATTCCGTTCGTCCTGCTTGGAATTTTTATTCCCGATAAATGTCTGGCACTGCTCGGCGCGGATGCCGGACTCGTTGCACTCGGCAAGACCTATCTGCGTATCATCCTCATAGGAACACCGTTTTTTATGTCGAATTATTCCGTCACGGCATTTGCCCGAAATGACAATGCAACATCAATCGCAATGGCCGGCTCTCTTGCCGGCAGTGTCTGGAATATCGTTTTCGACTATATTTTTATTTTTCCGGTTGGTCTTGGATTTGCCGGAGCGGCACTTGCAACAGCGTTCTGTCCGATCGTTACGATGTCCGTCTGTATGGTACATTATTTTGGAAAAAAATGTCACATCGGATTCAAATGGAAGAAAATGTCTGTCCGACATCTGATCTCATGCTGTCAGCTCGGTGTATCCGCGTTCGTGGGAGAAATTTCTTCCGCCGTGATCGCATTTGTGTTTAATATGCTGATCCTTGGACTCGCAGGCAGCGTTGGTGTGGCCGCTTATGGAATCGTAGCGAATCTTTCCATTGTCGGAATGTGCATCTTCAATGGCCTTGCACAGGGCGCGCAGCCGCTGATCAGTGAAAGCTTCGGCAGGGGAGAAAGTGAGCATGTCAGAAAATATCTTCGCTGGGGCATGAACAGTACGATTACGATAGAAATCGTAATGATTGCTCTGATCTGGCTGTTTACAGATCCGCTCGTTGTGATCTTTAACAGCGAAAATAATGACATGCTGCTGCAATACGCACATACCGGACTGCAGCTGTATTTTCTCGGATTTCTATTTGCCGGCATCAACATTCTGCTGGTGGCTTATTTCTCTGCAACGGCAAATGCCCGTCCTGCTATCATTGGCTCGTTGCTGCGAGGTGTGATTGCCATTGTGATCTGTGCAGTTATTTTGTCCGCAATTCTCGGAATGAACGGTGTCTGGCTGTCGTTCCTTGCCTCTGAGATGATTACATTTGTAGTGATTTTGATTTTTTCAAGAAAGAAAGCGAGAGTGACAAATGACAACATTTGAGATATTACTGCAGCAGATCGGACTTTTTGTAATTTATCTTCTGGCGGGAGTGATTCTTGTCCGGACAAAGGTACTGAACAAAGAAACACTGGAACCAATCTCAAAATTCGTAATTAAAATGGCACTGCCAGTGATGATTTTTATTAATATCATTGATGGTGTAAACAAAGAAATTTTGTTCGGTTCGTGTCCAATCCTTTTGATCGCGGCGGGATTCTATGTAGTGATGTTTCTGGTCAGTTTATGGATGACGAAATTTTTCCATCTGGCAGAAAACCGTGCCGGAATCTATCAGGCGATGATGTTGTTTGGAAACATTGGATTTATGGCAGTTCCGGTGATTTCAAATGTTTTTCCCGGGAATGGAATTTTGTATGTTTCTGTATTTATGATTTTTGATCAGTTTATGCTCTGGACACTGGGAGTAAAGCTGACGACGCCAAAGGGAAGCGGAAGATTTGATCCGAAGAAACTGATTAATCCTGCGACAGTGGCGATTTTGATCGGAATGATTTTGATGCTGACGGAAGTACGGATACCGTCGCTTCTTGATACCGGACTTCGGAAAATCGGCGCCACGGCATCACCGCTGGCAATGATCTATATAGGTGGTATTTTTGCAGAACTTCCGCTGAAAAAATATCTGAAAGAAATTTCCCTGTACGGAATTGTGATTGTGCGAATGCTGTTTGCGGCGATTTTGATGTTTCTTGTACTTGGATTTTTCCCGGTCAATGCGGAGATACGGCTTGCGATGGCGCTGATCACAGGAATGCCGACAATGACAGCCGTCGTGATGATGGCGAATGCATCAGGGCTGGATGGAGATTACGCGCTTGGAGGTGTTTTTATTACAACAGTATGTGGAATCGTAACTCTGCCGTTTGTGTGCTGGCTCTTACAGTATGTGATGTAAATTCGATTAAAAATGAATATTAATATTAAATTTAAGAGGTCACTGAGAGAAAAGCTCCCGGTGACCTTTTTGCTTCCAAATATAAGTGTGATATTATCTGTGAACAATAACAGAGTGATTTTTATTCTCAATAAAACAACAGGAAAAATCTTGCATGACCGCACGGATTAGTCTATACTAACTATGAAGTTAGATGAAAGAAACTCATAGAAAGGGGAATTGGGTCATGTACCTTGAGATCGAAAAAGTAGTAGGAAGAGAAATTCTGGATTCCAGAGGAAATCCGACAGTTGAAGCAGAAGTTTATCTGCTGGATGGAACTGTAGGCAGGGGAACCGCACCGAGTGGTGCATCTACAGGTGAATTTGAAGCTCTGGAACTCCGTGACGGAGATAAAGCGCGTTACCTTGGAAAGGGCGTGCAGAAAGCAGTTGAAAATATCAACACTGTAATCAATGAAGCAATCGAAGGTCTGGATGCAAGTGACATCTATGCAGTTGATGCAGCTATGATCGCAGCAGACGGAACAAAAGATAAATCAAAACTTGGTGCAAATGCAATCCTTGCAGTATCTATCGCATGCTGCAGAGCAGCCGCAACCGCACTTGAAATTCCGCTGTATCGTTTCCTTGGCGGCGTATCCGGCAACCGTCTTCCGGTACCGATGATGAACATCGTAAACGGTGGATGCCATGCATTGTCTTCCGGACTGGATGTACAGGAATTTATGATCATGCCGGTCGGAGCACCTTCTTTCAAAGAATGCTTAAGATGGTGTGCAGAAGTTTTCCATGCACTGGCATCTATCCTGAAAGAGAGAGGACTTGCTACATCTGTAGGTGATGAAGGTGGTTTTGCACCGGCACTGAAATCTGATGAAGAAGCAATTGAGACAATCCTCGAGGCAGTAAAGAAAGCCGGATACGAACCAGGCAAAGATTTCAAAATCGCAATGGACGCAGCTTCATCTGAATGGAAGAGCGAAAAAGGCAAAGGCTATTACAAACTTCCGAAGGCCGGAACAGAATATACATCTGAAGAACTGATTGAGCACTGGGCAAAACTCTGCGACAAATATCCGATCATTTCTATTGAGGACGGTCTGGATGAAGAAGACTGGGAAGGATGGCAGAAACTTACCGTAAGACTTGGAGACAAAGTACAGCTTGTCGGTGATGACCTGTTTGTAACAAATACAGAAAGACTTTCCAAAGGTATCGAGCTTGGTGCAGGCAATGCAATCCTGATCAAACTCAACCAGATCGGTTCTGTATCCGAGACACTGGAAGCAATCAAAATGGCACACAAAGCGGGCTACACTGCAATTTCGTCACATCGTTCCGGTGAAACAGCCGATACAACAATCGCAGATCTTGCAGTTGCACTTAACACCTGCCAGATCAAGACAGGTGCGCCGAGTCGTTCCGAACGTGTTGCAAAATACAATCAGCTTCTCCGCATCGAAGAAGAACTGGGCGCAAGCGCAGTATATCCTGGAATGAAAGCATTTAATGTAAAACAGGATTAAGTTTCATTCGTTTACTTACACAATAACGGGTATTCACAATAACATGAAAAATCTCCGACACAGACAGATTTTGGTTTTTGTCAGTGACGGAGATTTTTGTATTAAGGCTGTCAGATTACGTTGGAAAGCCCCTTCTGGAGTGCGATAATTTTGTCATATATTGCATCAGCGAGGGCAGCATGACCATTCTCATCCAGATGTTCACGGTCAGTAACACTTGGAAGTGCATAATCCGCAGCATTCAAAAATGCAGCATGATTTTGAAGTGCAACTTTGCGATATTCGTTTGCGAGATTTCTGGAAACAGATTCAGATTTTTCATCAAATTCCGGATCGAAATCCGGTTCTCTGACACCATGTCCCAGATGAATCGGTGAAATCACCAGCAGATCGAAATGCTGCGAGGCGTTCAGGCGTGCTTTGCGGATCACCTGATCCAGCCCCTTTGCAATAACGCTGGCGGAAGCACCGTAGCGGCTTTTGCAGTCATTGGTTCCGAGCATGATGATCACGAGGTCAAGAGGATTATGCATTTCCACAGTGACACCGATCATATCCAGTCCACGGCGGCTTTCGCGGAGCTCATCCTGAAAAACGGTAGTTCTTCCGCAAAGACCTTCTTCAATAATATGATATTCCGGACCGAGTTTCTGCTGCAGAAGCCCGGTCCATCTTGTTTTTTCATCAAAACGGCCGGTCTTATCCGGTTTGTATCCCCAGGTATTTGAATCGCCAAAGCATAAGATATTCATAAGATCACGCTCCTTACTTAAAAACATATAAACATATCAAATAAATATGTAATAAAAATAATAAGCGTTTTATTCTGAAATGTCAATGCTTATTATAAAGTTTTAGAAAGAACAAAATAAAAAAATTTTTAATTTGTCCAGTAGAAATGAATATAAATAAATGTTGCGGATTTATACTTGAAAATGTATAATAAATATAAGTTAAATAAAACTAACTTAAATATAAATCACTTTTACAGATGTTTCATATAATATAAACAGAATGGTATTTAGGGTTATAAATATTAATGACAAAATGTGAGAGGGAGGGAAAGTATGAACTTAAATGTTTTTTACGGAATTTTAATTCCGTTTGTCGGGACATCGGCTGGGGCAGCGTGCGTCTTTTTTATGAAAAAAGATCTGAGGCAGTGGATGCAGAGGTGCCTGACCGGTTTTGCGGCAGGAGTTATGGTGGCGGCATCTGTGTGGAGTCTTTTGATTCCGGCAATTGAGCAGTCCGAGGGAATGGGGAAGCTGTCGTTTGTGCCGGCAGTCCTCGGATTCTGGGCGGGTGTATTGTTTTTGCTTTTACTGGATCATATTATTCCACACCTGCATCAACAAACTGATAAAGCAGAGGGACCGAAGAGCAATCTGCAGAGAACAACCATGTTGGTGTTAGCCGTGACATTGCACAACATCCCAGAGGGAATGGCTGTCGGTGTCGTCTATGCGGGGTATCTGACCGGAAATGCGCAGATTACATTGATGGGAGCGCTTGCATTGTCGCTTGGAATCGCAATCCAGAATTTTCCGGAGGGCGCAATTATCTCCATGCCGCTTCGTTCCGAGGGAATGGGCAAGATGAAAGCCTTTGTGGGAGGCGTTTTGTCCGGAATCGTGGAACCAATCGGTGCAGTACTGACGATTCTGGCGGCAGGTCTGATCGTATCGGCATTACCGTATCTTCTGAGCTTTGCGGCCGGGGCTATGCTTTATGTTGTTGTAGAAGAGTTGATTCCGGAGATGTCTGCCGGGAAGCATTCCAATATCGGAACAATTTTCTTTGCGGGTGGATTCACTCTGATGATGCTCCTGGATGTAGCACTGGGGTGAGAATGGAAAATTAAGTGAAGAGTGTTAATCAAAAGTGTACAGAAAAAGATAATGTGCAAATTGCATAAAAAATGAATAATAAAATTGTGAATTATGTTCAAACCTGCTGTTGATATTTTATCGAAAAAGGAGTAAAACATTAGATAAATAAAAAAGAGAAATGCATAGATCAGGACAGGTCACAAAAGGAAACCGGATTACAGAGAGCCGCAGTTGCTGAGAAGCGGCAGAAAGTATTTTGTGATATCACCCGGGAGCATCCCACTGAATAAGAAAGAGTTTTAGTAAGCTGGGACGTAGTCTTCACGTTACAGAAGAGGCTGTTTATACAGACAGCAGTAAGGGATCGTATTTAGTGATAAATATGATAATGCAAAGTGGCACCACGGAAAATTTCGCCTTTGTTATCCGCAAGGATAGCAAGGGCGTTTTTTATGTAATAGGAATATGTCTGCTGAAGCAGACTGCATCTGGCGCGCAAAGTATAACAAGTCCCTCAAAGATTGAGGGATTGAAAGCACTTGAAGCGGACTTGTCCGCTTTGTTAATATATATAATCAATCATAAGAAAGAGGGCAGATATTATGAGTGGAATCTTAATGATGGTAATAGCTATCGTAGTGCTCGGTGGAGCATATCTTCTGTATGGCCGTTATCTCCAGAACAAATGGGGCATTGACCCAAAAGCGAAAACTCCGGCATATGAAATGGAAGACGGAGTTGACTATGTACCGGCGGATACAAATGTGGTATTCGGACATCAGTTTGCGTCAATCGCAGGTGCAGGCCCGATCAACGGACCGATTCAGGCAGCAATCTTCGGATGGCTTCCGGTTTTACTCTGGATCCTTATTGGCGGCGTATTCTTCGGAGCAGTACAGGATTTTGCATCTATGTATGCATCTGTAAAAAATAAAGGACGTACAATCGGTTATATTATTGAAGAGTATATCGGCAAATTAGGAAAGAAATTATTCCTTTTATTCTGCTGGCTGTTCTGCATCCTGGTCGTTGCCGCATTTGCAGATGTTGTAGCAGGAACCTTTAACGGATTCGTTGCAAACGATGCCGGAGAACTGACAAAAGTAGCAGCAAACGGAGCTGTTGCAACAACTTCCATGCTGTTCATCCTGGAAGCAGTTGCACTTGGATGTTTTCTTAAATATACAAAGTTTAATAAATGGATCAATACAGCAGTTGCAATTGTATTACTTGTAGTGGCAATCGTACTCGGACTTAATTTCCCGATGTATGTAAGCCTTGATACATGGCATATCATCATCTTTGCATATATTCTGGTAGCCAGTGTCGCACCGGTATGGGCACTGCTTCAGCCACGTGATTATCTGAACAGTTATCTGCTCATCTTTATGATCGTCGGCGCAGTTATCGGCGTATTTGTTGCAAATCCATCCTGCAACCTTAAAGCATTTACAAGCTTTAACGTAGATGGACAGTACATGTTCCCGATCTTATTTGTAACGATCGCATGTGGTGCAGTTTCCGGTTTCCATTCACTGGTATCTTCTGGTACAGCATCCAAACAGATCAAAAATGAAAAGAACATGCTTCCGGTTTCATTCGGAGCCATGCTTATGGAAAGTATGCTTGCCGTTATCGCTCTGATCGCAGTTGCATCCTTTGCAAACGGTGAGGCAGCAGCACAGGGACTTACGACACAGCCGCAGATTTTTGCAGGAGCTATCGCAAACTTTCTTTCTGTAATTGGTCTGCCGCATTCACTTGTGTTTACACTGATCAACCTTGCGGTATCAGCATTTGCGCTGACATCTCTTGACTCTGTAGCACGTGTGGGCCGTCTGTCCTTCCAGGAATTTTTCCTTGATTCTGATACAGACGAAGAAAATATGAGTCCATTCTTAAAAGTCGTAACAAACAAATATTTTGCAACAATTATCACACTGGTACTTGCATACATGCTTACAAAAGTCGGATATGCGGAAATCTGGCCGCTGTTTGGTTCCGCAAACCAGTTGTTATCCGTACTTGCACTTGTAGCCTGCGCCGTATTCTTAAAGAAAACAAAACGTCAGGGCTGCATGCTCTGGATTCCGATGGTATTCATGATGGCTGTTACCTTTACAGCACTTGGCATGACCATCACAAAACTTACCAAAGCACTTGTAACAACAGGTCTTGATCTTGGAAACACTCTGCAGCTTGTATTTGCGGTATTACTGCTGATACTTGGTGTCCTGGTTGCAATCCAGGGCGTTAAGAAACTGTTTGAAAAAGCAGATGACAAAAAAGTAACAGTATAAAAAATATGCCCCGGTATATCACACATAAGTTGATATATGGGGCATATTTAAATAGTCTGTATTATTGCTTTAAAATTTTGTGGATCACATATCGGCAACAGTTACTTTGACAAGTGTGCAGTAATGAAAAATTTTTGTAAAAGAATAATATTATGAGACAGTGTGTAATATATAAGTAAGTATTTAAGTGAATGGATCAGTTATGCCGGAGCAGAAAATAGATAATCTTTTGAACCTTGCAATGGATGCAACACCGCAGGAACGTGCAAAATCCGAAAATTTGAATGTCGGATATGATTCTTCGGAAAAATTATGGGATGTGATCGTGAAGTACAGTGGTCTGGAGAGTGGACTTGGCGGTGAGGGAATTCAGGTGGTGCCGCTTCTGGGAGGTTATGCAGTGGTGACTTTACCGGAGTCGGAAATCAAGGCGTATTCCGCCCGGGAGCAGATTGAATTCATTGAAAAACCAAAACGGCTTTATTTTGAAACTTTTCAGGCAAGAGAGGCGAGCTGTATCCTGCCGGTACAGACCGGAAGTAATGGTTTGACCGGCAAAGGAATACTTGTAGGTGTGGTGGATTCGGGAGTGGACTTTTTTCATCCGGATTTCAGAAATGAGGATGGCAGCAGCAGGATCTTACGTTTGTGGGATCAGAGTGTAAATGGAAATCCGCCGAATGGTTACACAAAAGGAACTGAATATACGAAAGAGGAAATAGATGAGGCGCTTGTACTTGGGGAAACCGAAGGCAGGCGCCTTATTGCATTGCATATCGAGGAGGCGCCGGTGGCGCGTCCGCTGATTCCGTCAGGTGATTTCAGTGGACACGGGACTGCAGTGCTTGGCATTGCAGCCGGAAACGGCAGGGCATCTGATGGTGTGAATCGGGGTGTGGCTTATGAAAGTGAAATCCTTGTTGTGAAGATGGGCAATGCAGGGACAAATTCTTTTCCGCGGACGACGGAGCTGATGGAAGGAATCGACTATCTTGTGCGGCAGGCGTCTGCAATGGGGAAGCCGATCGCAATTAATATCAGTTTTGGGAATAATTATGGGTCACATCAGGGAGATTCTCTGCTGGAAACATACATCAGCAACGTGGCAAATGTGGGACGCTCGGTCATTTGCGTGGGAAGTGGAAACAACGGAAACGACCGTATCCATACTGCGGGAAGACTGCAGCAGGGGCAGAGTGAGATTGTAGAAATGAGTATTGGTGCTTATGAGACAACTCTGAATCTGCAGTTGTGGAAAGCTTATGCAGATGAAATTGAAATTTTCCTTGAGACACCGGCCGGCGAAAATTTACCGGTTCTGTCTGAAAAAATTGATATACAGAGATACCGGGCCGGGGAAACGGAATTACTGATTTATTATGGAAAACCGGGACCTTTTCAGGTAACACAGGAAATCTATATTGACTTTATCCCGAGGGAAACATATCTTACTCCGGGTGTCTGGAAAATTCATCTGCAGGGCAGACGAATCAAAGAAGGTAACTATAATCTGTGGCTTCCGGGTGGAAATGTTCTGAATACGGTGACCGGATTTTACCGCCCGGTTGCAGCTGAGACTTTGACAATTCCATCTACAGCAGCGAAAGTGATCACTGTAGGAGCATATGATTCAAGGCTTAATGCATATGCTGATTTTTCCGGTCGGGGTGGTGAAAATCTGTCTTATCCCAAACCGGATCTGGTCGCACCGGGGGTCGACATCCTTGCACCGTCGGTCGGTGGCAGTTATACAGGCGTGACGGGGACTTCTTTTGCGACCCCGTTTGTGACCGGCTCTGCTGCCCTTATGATGGAATGGGGCATCACACGAAGAAACGATCCTTTTCTCTGGGGCGAAAAAGTGAAGGCATATCTCCGCCGCGGCGCCCGGCCCCTGCCCGGGTTTGACAGGTACCCGAATGAAAGTGTGGGGTGGGGGGAGGACGTTATAATAAGGTTACATTGAAGAAAGTCAG
>OLPQ01000189.1_pt1 | contig 57760 bp, 56 predicted proteins | sample 1672451 | NCBI WGS metagenome assembly OLPQ01 (sample SAMEA3136687, study PRJEB25190) | human gut metagenome | biome: human gut; feature: human-associated habitat; material: faeces | place: Austria | collected 2013
GAGATAGAGCGTATGGAAATTAACTATACGTTCTATTTTTTTCCTTTTTTGAAAAAGTGATTAAAAAACTATTGACATTTTGTTACTGGTGCGGCAAACGGGCACAGTGTAATACCAGATATGCGGATGGGAAGATCGTCCGGGAGGGTGCACAGATCATGCTTGGCTCCAATGAGAGTTATGTGGCTTTGTGCAGGAAACATTATAAGGAAGGAAAGCTATGAAAATAGCGATATAAAAATGAAGAGAGAAAAACGGATGCTGTGCGAATTTCAGCATCCGTTTTTTCGACCGTCTTTTAGTGGTTCAAAAATTTTTCTAATGTATGAGCCGTTTTAAAAGAGAATCCCAACTTCTCATAAATCAGATATAAGTGTTCCGTTGAAACTTTTGCATCACGCTGCCGGGCGGGTACGACGGTTAAGACGTTTGCGTTATATTTTTTGATGATGTGACGCTCTGCTTTTGCTAACATTTTTTTCCCGATGCCAGAATGTCTGTATTCTGGATCAACATAAAAGTCGGCAATTTGAAAAATCTGTAGATTTTCAGTGATTTGAAAAATATCAATATTTCCGATTTATTTTACTTTATGAAACAAACGAGTTTCCACTGCAGTAAATACAATATCATCTATACCGGTAGAGCAGTTTACTATTTTTAACATTCATCTTTCCTCCTTTCTGTCCGATTTCCTTTTGGACAATATAAATATGAAGGATGAAATATCATTTTTTCGATTTTTATACAAACTTTATTTGTTTATGATAAATATGGAAATAGATACTGTTCTATATGGAAATCAGATTCTTTTTCTTAAGTCTGAAAATACGTCTTTTACAGGGCGTGATTCATTGTTTTTTGCTTGGTGTAGTCCGGTATTTATGATTGTATTAAATTCGTTATTTGAAAAATCGTCTCTTGCTAAAGGAGTCGTTGATTTTTCTTTGCGTTCCGAGGGCATTTTTACTGTATCCGTTGTAGTATTGGCATTAAGACACCTCTGGCAACCAACTCATCCCCGGAAAACATCGGGGTTACACGATACAGTACATGGTTTCCGGTTGTGTCAACATAGTCATCGACTGCATTTTCAAAAGACAGCATTCCGACAACATTTAAGTAGCGGGTTCCGGTGATCAAGTTCTTTGGGTTCGCGTTTTCTCCCGCCAACTGAAATCCGATCAGGTGGCACCTGTTGTAAAGATAATTGCCATCGATGATGTCATTGTATTTTACGGTGTGCCAACCGGACGGTTTTACCATACCGATCTTTCCGCGTGGTTCCGTAGGCTGCAGTTCTTTACAGATGTTTGCATAGGCAACACCACATCTTCCAAGACTGCCTAATTCGCTGTAATCTTCAAACGCATCTGTTCTCTGTTTGTCTGCATCTGTAAAAAATGGCTGATTGTTATTGATTTCTACAAATGCATAGCCTTCATAGGCAGGGATGGCATCAAGGGATGCGCTTGTGGATGAGACCTGCTCTGCATCTGAAACCTGTGTGGCATCAGAAGATTGTGCTGTGTCATCCTGATCCTGAAGCTCCGACTGGTCCAGTTCATCGGTGATCGCTTCCGCATCGGAAGCTTCCTGTGTGGTGTCAGTAACTGATGTTTCAATGGAAGGCTGCGGGTTTTCTGTTTGCACATCGCCGCATCCGCCCAGTGAAAACAGAAGGACAAAGGATAGCAGCAAGCCATACCAGCGGTTCCGTTTCTTAAAGTTCATGTTCCATTTCCTCTCTCTCTGTAAATAAATTCTCTCTGATCATTATACCAGAAGTAGCATGCATTTAAAATTATAATTTAAAAATCACAGGGAGTAATTTCCGATCTGAAAGAAAATTTTGAAAAAAATATAAATTTGTTGTTATTGGCAGCAGTCATTTTCCGTATATAGTATTGGGAGTGTTTCATAGCACTTCCCGATTACAAAGGAAAGAATGCATTTTGATATCAAAATAGACTATGTTTTATTGAAAGACTGAAATTCGAAGCAGATAACAGGAGAAATGGAGTGTTTTTTGATACTTTTTGTCATAGAGTATATTTTAATACAACAAGTAAATAATCTGACAGTATTAGAAAAGAGCTGTGGTCACTGTAAGGTCTGGGTTATCTGCGTCTACCCTATGTACGCACATGAAACACTGTGATCCACGCTTTTAGATCGTAGAACCCAACGGCGGACCATTAGCCTGTAGGTAACCAATCCACGTATAACAGAGTGGCCAACTGCCGGGGACTGTTAAACTAGGGCTCTTTTCTAATGCTGTCAGAAAAACAAATGTGACTGGAGTTAAGAAAAATTTCTCAAAATTAACTCTTGATAAAAGTCACTTCATAACAAGGTAGCATTTGAACAGGCGGAAAAAGAAGTCACTGATCTGCATAAGCGAATTTCACAGGGAATCCAGATTACAAAAGAAAGAATCTGCTTCTACCGGTGGAAGAACAAAAGCAGATTGGCAGACGTGCCGGAAGTCAGGTTATAACCAAAAAGTCAAAAGAAATGAAAAGCAGGAACTTAAAAATGTCGAAGTGTTTTGATGGGAATATGTCAGATAAGGAATGCATTGATATTTTACAGATTTCAAGGAATACCTATTATAAATATAAGAAAGAATTGATCGAAAGAGCAGGTAATTAGACTTGACATAGAAGTGTGATTGGAAAAACATTATCAAATAACATGTGAGTAGAAACAACAAAGAGGTCCGTTTTGTGGACCTCTTTATTTTCTTCTCAATATAGAACTATATGTCATTTTTAGTTAAAAATAAATGTATAAAATGCTGTAGATGATTATTTAATATAGTGTTCCATTGGAACTGCAAGACAATGTTGTAGAAAGAGTTTTTCTCTGAACCTCATGTCCCCTTAAATATTGGATAGCTGTGGCGGTTGCTGTAGCGCTGTTTCCGCTTTTGGAAGATGACTTGCTACTAATAGTCCAAGTTGAAGCAGTTGCTTTTGCAGTAGCAGATGCGGCTGTGCAAGTTGACGAACCGTTTCCGTATGAGAAACTTCCGGTTACCGTTACAGACCATTGTTCAACATTATCAGAAGAGTAATAGATTCTTGATCTTGTTCCACGCTTGGTTGAAGAATAGAAGCTGATAGTTGGATTGTCAATGGTAAGTGTCTCTATAGTGTAGCTCCCATCTTCATAGTATTGTATATGTTGCTTCGAATCTTGAGCAAATGCTGGTATACAGGCAGTAACTATTAACAAGCATGCAGTAAAAATGCATAGAAATCGTTTTTTATCTTTTTTCATCAGTAAAAGCCCCCGTTTTCGATTAGATTAAGGTACCTCTGTAGGAGGTGTTTCAATACTGTAGCCATCGATAGAATGGTCTACTTGTGTGTATAATTTATGAAATGAATATAGTTCTATGGAAGCAACAACTACAGCAATGAGAAGAATCGAAATAACTATATGACGTATAATAGAAGATATACGTAATTTCTGAATGACATATTCTGTATCCGCATTTTCATAATATTCAATAATAATATCTTTTGGCGTACCGATACGATTGCATAATTCATGGTATGTAATTGCTGGTTGCTCACTGCAAATGCTCTCAAGATTTTGCAATATCGTATTTAGAAAATCTTTTTCATATTTTCCTTTGATTGGAATTAATGTTTTTAATTTCCGGTAATAAGTTGAACCGCCTTTTGTTAAAGTTTTGTATTTCATGGCGTATCCTCCGCTTGCAGAGTTTGAAAATCAAAATTTAAGATATCGTGGATACTCTGCGTAGTTTTTAAATATTCCTGTGTCAATTCTTCAAGTCGATTTTGACCGGATGACTCAATGTGATAATAGACGCGAATCATTCGTCTGCCAACCTGTTTTTTGTAATCAGTGATATATCCACTATCGATTAACTTATATAAAACAGGGTACATCGAACCTTCTGGAAAAGAAAGATATTCATTTGTAATATCACGAATTATCTGTCCAATTTCATATCCGTAACAATCGCCTTTTTTACTCAGTATGTGAAGAACTAACATTTCACAGGAACCTTTTTTAAATGTGTTCCTTGATTTCATATATGTTAAATCCTCGTATTGTATAGTAGTAGTTTTTATAGACCCTCTCCAAGGTCTTTACAACTATTAGGTCATAGTCCATCCTTGATACCAACACTTGATCTCGCATACCCTAAGATTTCTCCTGACCTGCTATAGCCGCGTCCTCTAAGCTTAGCTTCGTGCCAGATCTGTCTTATTCCGTCTTCGTCAAGTGCTTTTAAATCATCCGGAAATGGTGCCTGTTTCAGCAGTTCCAGGCTGAATGCACCATCGACTTTCCCAACGCATCCTTATACTCTGGGTAATAGATCTTCATCTCCCTGTGCATCCGGTTTATGGAACGGATCCTGTCCTCATTCAGCTGATCTTTGAACATCGATAACCTGCGAAGTTCCCCATAAAGTTTTTCTGGAAGATATGGCATAGCGAAGTTGCCATCCTTGACAAGATTTGCAATCAGTTTCGGATCCTTCGTGTCGTCTTTCAGCTGGCTGTTGTCTTCAATCTCCTTCGTCTGCTTCACAGCATAAGAATTTACCTGAACAACGCTGATTCCATTGGAAATCATCCACGTCGCAAGGCAAAACCAGTAATGACCTGTCGGCTCTAATCCAAGCACGATCTGATTCTTATTATGTTCAGCAGCTATCTTTACCGCCCATTCCTTTGCACTCTGGAATCCCTCTGAATCATTATTAAACGAAAAGGCGGACTTACTGAGCTCTCTGCCGCGGGTGTCGATTGCTCTCACATAGTGCGTTTCACTGCCGACATCGCATCCTAAAATAAGCATGTCATCACTGATAAATGAGAGTTTTTCATTTTTATCAAACTTACCATTGATTTCTAACTCATGCCAGGTTGACGCTTTAAGATTTTCCCTGATCACCTTCGCTTTTTTCAAAAGTTCCTGTTGTTCAAAAATATTTGCTGTAATTAATTGATTTTTCTTCTTTGTGCTTTTAAGATTCATGTTAGATACCTCTTGTATTTTTTAGATTTTTACCAACTGGCAGGTTAGTAATAATCTAAATTTACTTGAGGTATTTTTTTATGTCAATCTCTTGGCTTATTTAAAGTATACAGGAAGCTTTCTATTTTTTATGATTATATAGTAACCAAAATATAGAAAATAATCAATACCTATATAAACTAAATATATGTTGACATACATAATAAACAATGATATTATTAATTCATCAAATAAAGGAGGAGGGGAGTCCAATGGTGACTGAAGGAGATGTGATTGACAAATTATATTAGGAGGAGAAAAAATATGTTGAAAAATAAGGTTAGAAGTATTGTTGCAGGTTGTTGTGCAGCAGCATTGTGTTTAATGAGTACAACTGGAGCTTATGCAGCAACTTCAAGATCATGGAGTGTGCATGCTCAGCCGGGGTCATATCAAACAACTCAAGTCGTGTCTATTGTTAATTTTGGAAATGGTTATGTAGCATCTTGTACAGCTATGAGTGGTGATGTGGCATCAAAATCAACGACAATTCGGGAATATTCGAATAGTGCATGCACTAATGCAGTGGCACTAAATAAAACAGTAACTTTTACAGATGTAAATAAAAGTATAACATTTAAACATAAATCAATGCCGTCGGTTGATACTGTTTATATGAAAGCTTCACTTACTTATGGAAATGGCTCGAAAGCGTCTATGTCAGGAACAATAAGGACTAATGGATAGTAACCTTGAGAAGAAATTAGCGAAAGGAGTCAGATTTATTTTGGCTCCTTTTGTTGTAGAGGTAATTAGCATGATATATATAAAAAAATTCTCCCTATTTATATTGATTGGATTAATCACTTTTTTGACGGGTTGTTCTGCCAATAAATCAGAAATTCCTCAAAAAGAGAAAAATTTTATCCCCATCTCAAAAGTTGAAACAGATACCATTACTGAAAACTATAAAAATCTTGATATATCGAATACAAAGATTACAATTCCAGATGTAGATGAGGTTTATGAATTGAATTTCCCGGTTTCCACAGATACATTTGAAAGACAGTTGGAAAAGTTTGAATATAATATTCGAAAGTATGAAGGACTGGAAGAGGATACTGATTTGGTACCTTATATGAATATTATGTATTGGGATAATGAAAAAAATGATAGGTTAGTAATTCCACTGGATGAAGCAACAAAGGAGCAAAAAGAGCAGGTACAATATATTGGTTATAATGATGGAATATGTTCTGAACTGCTTGTCTTTTCAAATTTTATGTTGGAAATGGGGGATTATGCTACAACGACAACATTGGTAGGCGACCAGGATGATCACTCAAAGGATGCTTATGGATATCGTTCTACAAATCTGGGGACATCGGTAGCAACTTATGATCTGGATAAAGATGATATTTCAAATATTTCTTACCATTTATCAGATGGCGACCTGTTGTTGACAGAAGCAGTGGACTATGTTGAAAAGCATATGAAAGAAGATTATTATTATGTAGGATCGGAATATCTTGATTATTCCGTATTCGGGATAGATGTAAGAAAATTAACTGATGAGATATATTATTATGAGTTTGATGTGGGAACCGCTTATGATGGTGTTGCATTAAACCATGATGATGCAACCTCACTGGATAGTATGAATGAAGATTCTGGAAAAGATAATCTGACCGCTGAACCATTTGGTACGAACCATCTGGTTACAATGTTTGAAAAAGATAAATTGGGCTTTATCTGGAGTTGTTGCCAGAATTTTGAATCTGTTCAGACTCTGAATACTTATGACAAAGTATTGCCGCTTGATGTGGTGTGCGAGACGTTAAGTAATTATATATCGAAAGACAAGCAGTTTCAGATCAGCTCGATCGAGTTGCTATATCAGACAGAATTTGAGTATGAAAATGAGGAAAAAAGAGAGTGGGGGTATATTCAGTCGATTCATTGTCGGCCTGTATACCATTTTTCTATTGAGAACACAGGTCTATCTGAATACAGAAAGATGTATTTTGATGTGGATGCGATTACAGGTGATATTACTACCATGGTATATTAGGATTAGGCAGGTGACGGTAATTCTTGTGCGAAAGATTAATGAAAAAGGAAATAGTTTCAGGGAAATACCTGATCTGTATTGTTGGGATTATGTTATTGTGTTTTACAAGTCGTTTTCCGGGAAGTGATGTTGATCTACATGAGATGACGCTTATGGCATTTGTAACTTATGGTAAGTCACAATTATTACAGATGGGTGAAATGGCAAGTTCTTACAGTGTAGCTGTAAGTTTTCGCGATATGGAATGGTTTATTGTGTTACTGCCCGTGATGTCAGTACTTCCGGTTGTTTCTGAATTTGCTGAAGAATGGTTCAGCGGACATTACTATATGTCAATTTCCAGAACGACAAGAATCAAATATACAATGAAATGGATGACAAAGGCTGCTGCAGAGACATTTGTCGGTGTTGTATCTGGAATTATCTTATATTTTATTCTGGTTTATATAAAGTTCCCGGTCTATCTGCTTTCAGGTGATGCAGCAGAGAGTAGTGTGATCGCGAATGTGTATGGAACCACGATTGCTGCAAGGGGATTTCATCTCGGTGTTTCAGTTATTCATACGGGAATGCTGGCCTCAGTATTTGCTATGCTGTCAATTGTGATAACAATAATTTGTAAAGAATGTTTTTATGCCGTCAGTGGGCTTGTTCTGGCAGAATATTTTAGTAAAAAATTGTCCTCGGCATATGAAGGATTTTTATTATATCAATATTACGATAATGGAGAAAAAATTCCGGCAAGATACAATGCAATAAGATTTTTATTCCCATCGAATCATCTGTTTTATGACCGGTCATTTTATAGTGATTTTGGAATAAAATACGGATGGTATTTGATCTTTCTGATTCTATTGATTATTGCAATTTGTGGGATATTTTATCTGCAAATAAGGAGACGAAATGAATAAAAAACAGAAAATCAGGTGGATTTTTTGTGTCGCAGGAATGGAATTCCGGAAGTGGATCAGTTTGAAAAATTTTTTGATTTTACTATTTGCTGCAATATTCCTGGGGGAATATGTATATCGGGATATGATTTCAGTGGCACAGCTTACACATTTACAAATTAATATGTTGGAACCATTTGACCTGGTTATGTCCTTCCAATTTTACATTTTAGTCATACCACTGGTGTTTTGTGTATTATTATCCGGATTCCCGGATAACAGTGCAAATAATATTTTTGCTTTTTCCAGGTCAAATCGTGTGATGTGGCTTTGCGGACAAATATTATTTGGTATGTTGACTGGAACTTTATGTATATTGTTTTTTGTAGTAACAAGTCTGCTCTGGGTTGGAAGGAATGGAGTAGTTTCTAACCATTGGAGTAGTTTTATGACAGATATGTATGCGGGATTTCCGGAGATATATGCGAAAAATGACAGGTTATTTTTGGAATCTGGAACAATGAGTCATGGTACTCCAATCAGTGTCGCAATGATATGCATTGGTCTGATGCTGTGCTATTTTATGGTTTTACTTCAAATCTTATGTTTTTTCCATTTGATCGGTCATAAAAAAATGGGTATGTTTGTTGCAATGTCAGTGACTGTGATTGGAGCAATTTCAGTGTCCTTTTTTGAAAAAATATCCTGGTTGTTTCCTATGACACATGCAATTTTTGGTGTCCATTTTGACAAATTTTATGCACAGCCTAAATGTAAAATTGGGTGGTCGTTGCTGTATTTTCTTGTTTTAAACATACTATTGTTTGCAGAAAATGTTTTTCAGGTAAAAAAATGCAGAATAGGAGACAATGGATGAATCAATATATGATAGATATTACGGATGTTGGACTTACAATTCGGGGAAGAGAAATTTTACATGAGATAAATGTACAATTTGAGTGTGGAAAAATATATGGTCTGGTAGGACGTAACGGATCAGGAAAAACAATGTTGATGAAATGCATCTGTGGATTTGTGCATCCGACACACGGAACAGTCAGAGTAAATAGTAAAGTAATCGGAAAAGACATTGATTTTCCCGAAAATATGGGGGTGATAATTGAGAACCCATCTTTTATTTCACATATGTCTGGGTTAAGAAATCTGGAGATTTTGGCAGGATATAAAAAGTGTGTATCGAAAGAACAAGTGAAAAAAATTATGGAATTAGTAAATCTGGATCCTGAAAGCAGACTCCCTGTCAGTAAATACAGTCTTGGAATGAAACAGCGCCTTGGAATTGCACAGGCGATTATGGAAAAACCGAAGTTATTAGTTCTGGATGAACCATTTAATGGACTGGATGAAGACGGTGTAAAAGAGGTCAGAAATATACTGCTCAAAATGAAGCAGACAGGGGTGACAATCGTATTATCTTCGCATAATGCAGAGGATATTAAAATATTATGTAACAGCGTCTACCAGATGAACAAAGGGTATATGAAACAGATTCTCTAAATAATGATAAATTCGTTTATAGTTAAAAAAGAATATATTTAAAAATTATAAAAATAGAGCTATCATTTAGGAAAATGATTGTAATTCAATAGATTGATTTTGATATACTGTATCAAAGTAAGTTTCCTTCCATCTAAAATCAACGTATATATTTAACAAAGGTCAACACATTCCAATGGAATGGTTCAGTTTAAGAGTGTCAGATACTCTTATTTTTGTAAGGATTTCTTACATAAATATCCAGCTTGGATATGACAGGAATAGTCCTGTTTATCAAAAAATAAATATGAATACGCAGATATGTAAAAAGACAGGGCATGATGCTCTGTCTTTTTGCATACCCAGAAAGAAGGAGGAAAAGAAAAATGCAAGTTTCTATTGACAATGATGAATTAGAAAAGAAAGTAGCAATTGCATTGAAAGGCATCAATGGAAGATCATTGGCTCAGGCAATTTTAAAATGCATCATCATCAAAGCAAAAGAGGATGAAATCCTGTTGGAAGCTACCAACCTGGAGATTGGATTACGGGTGAAGGTAGACGGAACGGTAGAGGAGGAAGGCTGCTGTGCGATTGATGGAAAATCACTGGCAGACATTTCCAGAAAAATGCCTGACGGTGATGTGGTAATTCAATCGGATGAAAAAACGGCTGTGATATCCGGGAAAAAGGTGAAGATCAAACTGCCAGTCAGCGATGTCGAGAGCTTTCCAGGACTTCCGGATCTGACAGAAATGGAAGTGAGTTGCAGCGTTTTACAGGGAGCGTTGAAAGATGCCTTAAATGGTGTACTATTTTCGATTGCAGTTACAGAAGTAAATCAAATGCTGTCGGTGGTACATGTTAAGTGCGAGGAAGGGCAGATGCGTCTGACCGGACTGGATGGTCATCGGATCGCAATCCGGGCGCTAGAGGTACAGACGGAGGAAATGGAATTAAATCTTCCGGGAATCCCATTAAAAGAGATCGCCAAGCTGTTAAATAATGAGGAACAGAAAGTAGATCTGTGTGTAACGGAGCATCTGGCTTGCTTTCTGATGCCGGATGTCTGGGCATCTATGCGGCTGGTTGACGGAAAATATTTTGATATTTCCGCTTTCCTGCAGGATAAGACAAACAGAAAGATCAGAATCGACAAGACACAGTTAAAAGACAGCGTTTCCAGGGCATTACTGCTATTAGCAGATAAAGTGCAGAAGCCATTGGTCGTACAGGTTGCGGAGAATAAAGTGACACTGGAAGCTGCGACCACAGCAGGGGAAATGTCAGAGTCGATCAATGCCGTAACGGAAGGGGAAAGCGAACCACTAAGAATTGGATATAATCCCCGCTATCTGATGGAGATACTACAGGCCATAGAGGATGAAACCATCGACTTGAGTTTGGGTGGTGCAAAAGATCCTTGTCTGATCAAAGGGATGGATTATCTGTATGTATTATTACCCGTTTCATTAGGCAAAACAGAAGCAGCACTTTAAAGGTGCGAAAGGAAATTTTTGATGAAGAAAGTATTAAAAGGAAAAGTATATTGCACTGAGACTGCAAAGGAAGTTGCGCGTATTGAGAATGGATGTATTTTTTACCACAGTGTTAAAATCTTATTCCAAAAAAAAACAGGGGAATATTTCTTTTATGAAAAGTACGTCGTAGATGAAAGTATCGAACCATATACGAAAGAGGAAGCGGATGCGTGGCTCAAACGGCATAAAGCTGAAATTGAGGAAACAAAAAAACGTAACAAGAAGTAATTGCAGGTACGGATCATGTCAAAATAGGTTGATCTTGGAACCGGAATGTGATTTGCAGAAACTTTTTTGTAGAAAATTGTAAATATTTGTTACTACATGCCCGTTAAATCCGTATATAAGTATATAGGCATGGAAAGGAGGGCTGGAACAAATACTTACAATTCAAATGAAAACAGGAGGTAGAGAACTTGAAAGAAGAAGTGATTATGTGTAAAATAGTCTCAAAGACAAATGGATTTCATGGGAATAGTTGGGAGGTGAAGTACACCGATGAGCTATAAGATGGAAACATTTGAAGAACGTAAAGTGCGCTACATTGAGAAGATTAAAAATCTCACCATGATGAGTGACATTCTGGCAAGGAATGTGCTCAAAGATAAGGAATGCTGTGAATACATATTGCGTATCATTATGAATGACAGCATGTTGACCGTTCTTGATAACCAGGTTCAGGTGGATTACAAAAACTTACATGGCAGGAGTGCTGTTCTTGACTGTGTAGCAAAGTCGGGGGATGGTCGCCTGTTTAATGTAGAAATCCAGCAGGAAGATGAGGGAGCAATCCCGAAACGTGCCAGATATCATTTAGGATTAATGGATATGAATGTATTGAATCCGGGAGAGTTTTTTGATAAACTTCCCGAAACATATATTATATTTGTCACACAGGATGATACGCTTGGTTACAGATTACCGATTGCTCACGTGGATCGGATCATAAAAGAAAATGGGGCAGAATTTGGAGATGAAGCCCACCTTATCTATGTAGATTCAAGCAAGCATGAGGATACAGAGCTTGGACGGCTGATGCATGATTTTCACTGCAAGGCGGCATCTGATATGCAGGACGGTGTATTAGCAAAAAGGATATACGAGTTAAAAGAGTCAGAGGAAGGAGTCACGCATATGTGTAAAGTGTTGGAAGAAATTCGTGAAGAGGGACGAATGGAAGACAAAATGGAAACAGCAAACAATTTATATAAGATGGGGATGCCATTGGAGCAGATTGCTCAGGCAGTGCAGGTAAGTGTTCAAATGATCCAGGAATGGCTTTCTGGAGAAACTTCCCCAGTGAAATAATTCTAGTAAATGGATGAATAGCCAGAAATAACAAGATATAGGCTCTGATAATATAACGATCAGAGCCTATCATGTTAAAGGAGGAGTAATAGAAAATGAGCCGAGAGATAGAAGAGATACGTGCAGAAGGCTATGCAAAGGGACGTGCAAAGGGATATGCCAAGGAATATGCAGAGGAATATGCGGAAGGTTATGTAGAAGGATATACAGAAGGCTATGCACTAGAAGAAAAAAAGGAAATGGCGAATCGATTAAATGACTTTGGCCTGCCAGTGGAGCAGATTGCCCAAGCGTTAAATGCAGATGTTTCCATGGTGCAGGAATGGCTTGCTGAGCCACAGTTGCCGAAAGAACAGTAGGTAGGAAGAAAAGATAAAAACAGTGAAATCCTGGCTTCGTTTATTGAGGTCAGGATTTTTTTTCGCATTTTTTTGTTATGAAAGGTGCTCGAAATCCGTATATATAAGTAGACAGATGAGAAAGGATGCAGGAATATCCTGCAAATAGGTGCGAAAATGGAACAGTATACATTACCAATTATGCGTTACACGAATGAGATCTGGGATATTTTATACCCAGAGGCTTCCAAGGATGAATGGAGCTGGATGAACAATGTACATTCCAGTGCAGATGCTGCAATCATACAAATGCAAATGGCAAGGCAGAGTGCGCATTATCCTAAAAAACTGGGGAAAGTGCAGTTTGTGGTAATCGACCAGGAGTTTTTTCAGTGGATTGGTATGACAATCCATGAGTGGGGGCAGTTGTCACTTGGAAGAAAATCAAAAGACATGCAGAAGTATTTTCACCAGTTGACGGAGTCGGACATGCAGAGGCTCTTGGAAAAGAACCATATGGATCAGGATCATCGGATGTATGTCTATCGATTCCGGACAGAAAATATGTTACCGAATTTGTGTGAACTGCCAACGAATCTAAAAGAGCTGCTTACAGACTGCCTGAAACTGCGGGTGGATGGGAAGCCGTTATATCTACCGGGAATCTGCTTTCCCAAGGATTTTCATGGATTGGAATTTACACCATCAGAACTTTATCGGGATTTCCAGGAGATGGCAGAGATTTACTTTGCCACAGGTGCCAGCGTCCGGAAGGGAAAATACCGCGTGGACCAAAAGCGAGAGGTTCGGGAAGCATCCGGACAGGAGCTTCAGATTCCCTTTGTAGTGGCGCATGAAGCGAAGGCATCCATGAACGTAGAGGAGCTGTTTGAGTCACCATTTCACTCAAACGTATTTCCGGAAGAACTGCATACAGCTCTGAAAGAGACGTTTGGCGAGATCCAAAACCCACAGATTATACGCATTTTGGACTTGCCATTCTTTATGAAGTTTCCATATGTAAAAAACTGACGTATATAAACAATATCAGTCATAGATCAGGATCAGACCTGAAGAAATCATATGTCCCGTTGGGACAGCAAATCATAGGTGGGAGCATATCCCCACGATCAGAACAGGTGCAGCAGCATCGTCTAATGGGCAGGAGATTGCCTGCGAGAAATCAAAATACAATCGGGAAAATCCCGTTTATACATAGATAGAAAGAAGGAATCCGCACACTGGTGCGGATTTTTTGTATGCAAAAAAAGGAGGAAAGAAAAAAGAAATGAGGCAATTTTTTACCTTTTTCTTGTCGTATGACTGGTTTGGGTTCCGGCAGAAAAAGAAGAAACAACAAAGAAGGGATTTCCGGTTTCATGGCGATGTCATGCATCTGGGAGCAAAAGCACGTTTTAAGCGGAACGTGGAAGCAGTCAGGCTGTTAAAACATCTGGAGAGGGAAAACCGTCTGGCAACAGAGACAGAGCAGGAAGTATTGGCAAAATATGTCGGATGGGGCGGTCTCTCCCAGGCGTTTTCAGAGGATGATGCAGCGTGGACGTCCGAGCACAAACTCTTGCAGGAATTATTTACGAAAGAAGAATACCTGGCTGCCAGGGCAACGGTTACGGATGCTTTTTATACGGATCAGGGAATCGCTAAAGGTATGTGGGAAACATTGAAGCGGTTTGGCTTTTCACAGGGAAACCTGCTGGAGCCGTCGCTTGGGATTGGAAATTTTTTCAGTGTCATGGATGCAGATCCGATGATCCACCGCTATGGGGTAGAGATCGATCCTGTGAGTGCGCGTATCGCAAAACAACTCTACCAAAAGGCTGAGATCACACAGGCCGGACTCGAAAATACCGGGTATGAGAATAACTTTTTCGACTGTGCTATTGGAAATGTCCCGTTTGGTGATTACCAGGTGGCAGATGCGCGTTATGATCACTTTCATCTGAAAATCCATGAATATTTTTTGATCAGGAGCGTGGACCTGATGCGGGCTGGTGGGATTGCAATCCTGATCACCGCAAAGGGGACACTGGATGGAGCAAATGCATCATTCCGGAAACTGCTGGCAAAAAAGGCGGTACTGATTGGAGCAGTGCGGCTTCCCATAGAAGCATTTCAGGGAATGGCAGGGACGAAAGTCACCAGTGACATTCTGGTGCTGCAAAAGAAGGAGCATGCACTTTCGGATACTGCCACATGGGTGGATACGGTACAGACACCGGATGGCTTCCGGGTCAATTCTTATTTTATGGAGCATCCGGAGCAGGTCCTGGGTGACCTGCAGGCAGATACCAGATTCCCACATGCGTTTTGTGTCACGAAACAGGATTTTTGTGCGGATGATGTAAAAGCAGCACTGGACCGGATCAAGGGGACACTGCCGGAAAGCGTACATACAGAGGAAACAGTGTACGCGCCGGCACCGGCGGATGTGAAGAATTACACCTACTTTTTCGATAAACGCGGGGCATTATATTTCAAACGGAATTCTGTGATGGAAGCGGTTTCTGTCGGAAGAATGGCACGCCAGAGGATCGCCGGGATGGATGAGATCCGGCATCTGGTACACCGCCTGTTAAAGTTACAGCAAAAGACGGGAACAGAAGAGGAGCTTACGCGTGTGCGCCACAAGCTAAACCAGACCTATGATGCGTATGTGAAACGGTATGGGCATCTGACCAACATGGGAAACAAGGTTTTTCGGGAGGATGCAGATTATCCGCTGCTGTGCGCCTTGGAGATCGTGGAAAAGGATCATGTCCGGAAAGCGGATATTTTCTATCACTGCACCATGCGTAGACAGGAAGTGGTCACAAAGGTGGATTCGTCAGTGGATTCCATCAGTTTGAGCTTAAACCAGTATGGAAAGATCAATCTGCCGTATATGGGAGGACTGGTGCAAAAAGAGGATGAGACAATGGAAGATGCCATGAAACGTCTGACCAAGGAATTACAGGGACTGATCTATCCAGATCCGGCATGTTACCGGGAACAGACGCCTTACGAGGGATGGGTGACTGCCGGGGAATATCTGTCCGGCAATGTCAGAAAGAAGCTGCGTTTTGCGCAAGGCGCTTTCCGGGCCAACCCGAAGCTGTTTGCAGAAAATGTCAGGGCATTGGAGCAGGTGCAGCCGGAGGATATCCCGGCAGGGGACATCTCCATCCAGATCGGAATCCCATGGATCGAAGCAGAGGATTATGAAGCATTTTTATATGAAACGCTTGGGACACCGGGATATTACCGGCGTGATCCGAAACACCTTTCCGATACTGACATTGCGGTAAAACAAAATCCCGTCACAGGGGCTTACTTTATCACCAATAAGGCATCACAGGCATCTGTTTTGCAAGCGAGTGAGACCTATGGAACCGCGCGGATGGATGCCTATACGATCTTTCAGACATCACTGAACATGCGGAAAGTAGTAGTCAAAGACCGGATCGATCATTCCGATGGCAGTGTGACTTATGTGGTGAACCAGAAAGAGACCATGCTGGCTTCCGAAAAGCAGGAGCTCCTTCAGATGAAGTTTAAAAGCTGGCTGTTTGAGGAACCGGGACGAAGGAAAAAGTACGTCCGATATTATAACGAAACATTCAACCATACAAGACTGCGGGAATACGATGGCAGTTTCCTTACGTTTCCGGGAATGAACCCGGCATTCGAACTCAAGCCTTACCAGAAGAATGCGGTGGCCCGGATACTTTTATCCGGAAATACCCTGCTGGCACATTGTGTCGGGGCTGGAAAGAGTTTTGAGATGGTTAGTGCGTGCATGGAACTCAAGCGCCTTGGACTGGCACAAAAGCCGCTGATCAGTGTACCAAAAACACTGGTCCGCCAGATGGCTTCCGAATTTTTGCGCCTGTATCCCGGGGCACATATCCTTGTGACTTCCGAGCGGGATTTTACGAAAAACCGCCGGAAAGAATTCATCTCACGCCTTGCGACCATGGAGTATGACTGTGTGATCATGTCCCACAGTCAGTTTGAACGCATTCCGATTTCCCCGGAGCGGCAGAAGATGATCTTACAGAGACAGTTGGATGAGATCCTTATGGGGATTGAAGAACTGAAAGCCAGAACGGGGGAACACTGGACGGTCAAACAGATGGAGCGGGAGCGAAAGTCGATCGAGACAGAACTGAAGAGACTGCAGGATGCATCAAAAGATGATGTCATCTGTTTTGAAGAACTTGGGATCGACTGCATCTTTATCGATGAGGCACATATCTACAAAAACTGCAAGATCTTTTCCAAGATGGGAAACATCCCCGGCATTACAAGTGCGGCATCCAAGCGGGCATCCGATATGCTTGCCAAGTGCCAGTACCTGAATGAATGCACGCCGGAGCGTGGTGTGATCCTGGCAACCGGGACACCGGTGTCAAATTCGATCGGTGAAATGTATGTGATGCAGCGTTACCTGCAAAGCGACAAACTTTCACGGATGGGCTTACAGCAGTTTGACGCCTGGGCAGCAACCTATGGGGAGACAACGACGGCATTGGAGCTGGCAGTGGAAGGCAATGGCTACCGGTTTAAGACCAGGTTTAACCGTTTTAGGAACCTGCCGGAGCTGCTGACGATGTTCCGGGAGATTGCCGATGTGCAGACCAGGGATCAGTTAGACCTTGACGTGCCGGAGGCAGAATACCGGGTACAGGTGGCAAAACTGGATACTTATGGAAGAAAGATCATGGACAGTTTCGTGACGCGGGCAGAGCAGATCCATAACGGGGGCGTGGATGCCTCAGTGGATAATTTTTTGAAGCTGACAACGGATGCAAGGCTGCTTGGCACAGATGCCAGACTTCTGGATCCGGAAGCACCAAAAAATCCGGATGGAAAGCTGGAGCAGTGCATCGTATGTGTCAAACAGGAGTATGATGCAGCTTTGGCAGAAGGAAAGATCGGGACTCAGCTTGTCTTTTCGGATATCGGAACCCCGAATGATGGGAGCCGGTTCAGCGTTTATTCCTATATCAAAGAAGGACTGATACAGAATGGAATCCCAAAAGAGCAGATCGCGTTTATCCATGATGCAAAAACAGAGGAAAAACGGCAGCGACTGCTTGATCTGGTGCGGGAAGGTGAAATCCGGGTACTGATAGGATCTACCGAAAAATGCGGCACCGGAGTCAATGTACAGGACCATGTCATTGCCCTGCACCATATCGACTGCCCATGGGTCCCGGCCCACATCGAACAGCGGGAAGGGCGCGGGATACGGCAGGGGAACGAAAATACCAGCGTCCGCATTTACCGATATGTGACACAGGATACCTTTGATGCGTTTTTATGGTCTGTGCTGGAAAATAAGCAGCGTTTCATCTCCCAGGTGATGCATGCCGGAACGACAGCACGTACCTGCGATGACATAGATGAGATGGTGCTAAATTTTGCGGAGCTGAAAGCGATCGCCACAGGTAACCCATTGATCAAGGAGAAGATGGCGTTAGACAGTGAGGTGCAAAAGCTCCAACTGCTAAAGGCACACTATGACTCCCAAAAGTACGCCCTGCAGGATGCCTATCTGGAAGAATATCCGGCACGCATCCGAAAAGAGACGGAAAAACTCTCCCGGCTGCAGGAGGATCAAAAAACCATTGCTAAGGAAACAAAAGATATATTCTGTATGGAAGTGGAAGGTATCGCCTATCTGGAACGTGCGGAAGCTGCACAGGCGGTGGAAGACCTGCTCTTACGTGCGCCAAAGGGTGTGAAAGTGGAACTGGGACGGTACAGAGGGTTTAATATCTTATATCAGCATGACATCTTTGGTCGGAACTTAGGTATCTGTGGTCGTAATACATACTGGATTGATGCGTCCCTGTCCGGAAGCGGCTGTATCCGGCGCCTGGATAATTTCTTCACGTCATGGGATAAGATGGAGCAGAAGATCAAAGCAAAGATAGAGGAATACCGAAATGCGCTGAAAGCGGCAAAGGCAGAATATGAAAAGCCGTTTGAACGGGAAGCGGAACTGATCGAAAAGAGCCAGCGACTCTCACAGATCAATGCGTCCCTGGAACTTGACCGGAAGGATGACAGCGGGGAAGCAGTCACATAAAGCGGCAGAAGGAAATAAAGGAGATAGAAAAAACATGACAGTAAAAGAAAAACTGAAACAGGAAGAGGAGAAATTGTTGGAAAGCGTTAACAATTCGTATCGGGACATGATGAGGGCACAGTTTGACTGCATCTTTGAGGAGCTGGAGGAACGGTGCGAGAAAAGTCCGGAATATGCAGCGCGGGTGTTACTGTCCCATAAGAGCTTTGCGCGTTGCATGAAGTATGCCATGAAAAAGATCATGGAGATCCGCACGCCGACGGAGAAGGAAAAGGAGCTTGCCCGGAAGCAGGAAGCCCCGATCGTGACACCGGTTTCTTCCGATGTGTTGTTCGAGTGGATCGATGAGTATTATGAGCTTGACGATAAGGAAGCGTATGAGAAAGAAATGCAGAAGCAGGAAGCGGCACAGACTTCTAAAAAGAAGAAACGGACGGTCAAAAAGCCGGCAAAACCATTGCTGGATGGTCTGCTTGGAAAAGAAGGCGGCGATGCGCCAGACCTGAAGCCATCCAAAGTAAAAAAGAGCAGACGCAAGGAGCTGGACGGTCAGTTATCGCTGTTTCAGATATAAGAAAAAATGAGAAATGTGGCAGCACCTGTTTTGTATGGCAAGGCAGAGATGCCCTGGACGGGGATCTTTTCCCTGTCTGCTGTTACAAAAAAGAAAATGGAGACAGGCAGCAAGAAGGCTGTCTGGGAAAGGGGATATATGAAGATCGCATATAAGGCATTCCGACCGGACCTGTCCTGTCAGGCAGGCGGCAGTACATACCAATACCAGTTACAGAAGTGGAATGAGATCAAGGAGGCAAAATGCAGGGAGACAGGTTTTCACTGCGCGGAAGATCCGCTGGACTGCTTAAGCTACTACCCGGTATGGGAACAGGCGGTATATTACATGGTGGCGGCAGATGGAGACATTGACGAGGATGCCTGTGATTCCAAGATTGCATGCACAAGGCTCCGGTTGCTAAAAAAGATGACAAAAGAGGCGTACATCTATGTGGCACTGGTCTATATGGTACAGCATCCTACACGTAACTGGAATGCCAATGTAAAGAGAGAACGTGCAGTTGCAGACCGCAACCAGATGGCAGTCAGCCGGGGAAAAAATCCGACAGCCAAGGGTGGTCTGGGTGCAGTATTAGGGCTTGCCAGGGAAGCACCGGATGGATGTGGGATCACAGAGATCGCGGTGTGTGTGGTAGACGGGAAACGATATCTTCCGGATGTCTATTATGACGTGAACGGAAATGAAGTGCTTATATAAGGAGGAAAAGGAAAATATGAAACGACAAGTGATAAAAGGCTATCCATGGCCGGAAGAAAAACATAGTATCGCAATAAGGAAAGCAGTGATCGACGATGGGATGTATCTCATCGTCGATTTTGTATCTGACAAACCACAGCTTCGGGTCTGCATCGGTAAGAAGGAATATGCCAATTATTATCCGGAAGGAACTTCGGTTACCGTTCAGGGGAAGAAACATGAGACATACGTGGTTTTGCCGGACAGTTGGGACCAAAAGCAGATCGCAAAAGTGATCGAGTCAGACTTACTGGTAAAGCAGGCAGTTTCCTATGATGATGGCGGAACCGGGGTAGAAAAGGAAAATCTGTGCGGATGGATCGGGTTAAAAGAACACGATTGCCAAAAGAAGCTGATGGAACGCAAACACGAGATCCGAAGAGACCGGATTCAGGAGTTTCAGGCACTGGTGCCAGAGATCCCATCAGGATTTAGTAAATGGGCGAGAAAACAGTGTGAGGAACATCTGTTTACTTATGAGCCGTTCCGACGGCGAAAACAGACGACTGGGATCTGCTCCAACTGCGGGCAGGAGTCCGTAGTGGAAAACATACAGCAAAACCAGACGTATATCTGCCCAAAGTGTAACGCAAAGACCAGGACACGCCGCATGGATTATAAACATAAAAATCCGCGTCCGGTTCAGTATAAAGAACGGGAAGTGATCCTGTTCCAGCGTGTGGAAGGCGGTTATGTGGAACGGCATTTCATAAGCTGGATGAAACTGGCGGTTGCCAAGGAAAAGTATGGATGTGAGGAAAGTGCAAGAATCTTTCTCCGGCATGGGAAGGAGAGGACTTTCTATGCGAAATATAGTTATCTCACCAGAGAGGTATTCTGGGACGATGCCAATTTTGGTTATTTTGACCCAGGTGGGATGATACGGATCGAAAATGGTCCCATCTATCCCTACACGTTTCGCAAAAGCCTTACCAAAGGTACAAAATACCAATACTCGGCACTGGAACAGTTACAGAAAGAACCGGGATTTTCCCCGATCGAATATCTGCAGCGCTATGAAAAATATCCGGTATTGGAGCAGATGGTCAAATCCGGACTTAGGAAACTTGCGTTACAGATGGATCTGTCAAAGCTGAATCTGAAAGCAAAAAAACCATGGGAGTTATTTGGACTTACGAAGGATGCCTTTCACAGATTACGTCAGATCAATGGGGGAAAAGAGGAGATACTGTGGTTTCAGTATATGGAGCAACAGCATCTTACACTTCCCAATGCGGTTATCTGTGGAATGGCAAAAGAAGGCATTGAGCCTGCAAATATTTCCGGTGTGCCGTTATCTCCGACGGTCATCTATAATTACCTGAAACGGCAGGCGACTGGATGCAAGGGCAGACGGCACATGCGGGAACTGCTTGGCACTTGGGAAGATTACCTTTCCATGGCGGCATATCTGAAGATGCCGATGGATCAGGATATGGTCTTACGTCCCCGCGACCTGCTTTTGGCGCACCGCGAAGTGCTCTCCCAGTGTGGAGGAAAGGAGAAAGGGCTCTGGGTTGTAGAGATCGCTAATAAATTTCCACGTGTGGAAACGGTACTGGCATCCATCAAAGAAAAATATGAGTATGTTGGAAAGACATTTTCGATTGTGGTTCCGGAAAAGATTGAGCAGATCATAGAGGAAGGACAGGCATTGAAACATTGTCTTGACCGTTCAGACCGCTATTTTGAGAGGATTGCAAACCAGGAGTCCTATATTGTGTTCCTGCGTCGGACAAAAGCAATGGAGCAACCCTATTATACGCTGGAGATCGAACCGGATGGAACGACACGCCAGAAGCGGACGGTGGGAGATAATCAGAATAATGATTATCACCGGGCAGAGAAGTTTTTGAAAAAGTGGCAGGCGGCGATCAGACCAAGGCTTTCACAGGAAGATTTTGAGCGACAGGAGATCAGTCGTCAGTTGAGGATGTATGAACTGGAGTCCCTGCGTAACGACAAAGTCACCGTCCATGGCGGAAGCCATGCAGGGGAACTGCTGGCGGATATTTTAGAAGCCGACCTGATGGAAGCATAAAGATTTACAAAGGCATATTTCGTTAATATACATATCACCAAGAAAAATATGAGAAAACATAGATGAAAAAAACAGAAAAAAGATTAATAACCTTATCAGATGGAACTGGCATGGGTGGAGAATTATTAGTATTTAGAACAGATGCTCCGGCAGAAGTGTTGTCAGAGTTGGAGAAAATATCCTGCGAGATTTTTATCAACGGAGCTAATTATGAGGACGTTCCTATATGGGCAGATGTTTTAAAAGAGAAGGGGTATGAATTTACATCTATTGATTCATGCACCCATGTAACTGCTTACGGCACATCAAGTGATTGGCTAGAGGAAACTTTTGGAGAAATCAATGAAAAATATGTCATTGAGGACCAACCCGACCTATTTTTAGGAGCTGACCTGATGGAAGCATAGAAAGTTTTCAAAATAAATTGATTGATTTGAAACAATAGTATATGCTAGTAGATAGGTAAAAGGAGATGGAAGCGCATCTGCAAAAGGATGTGTGCAGGAGACAGAGAAAGTGTATCTGAAAAAGATTTCTTTAGAGAATTTTAGATGTTTTGAAAAAGTCGAGGTTGACTTACAAAAGAAACTGACATTGGTTGTTGGTGCGAATGGTGCCGGAAAAACATCTCTGTTGGAAAGCATTGCCATTGCAATGAGTACCATGTTTACGGCTTTTGATGGAGCAAAAGCTATGAACATCACGAAGGAAAGTGCTCATCTGAAGGCATATAAGATCGGAAGTACCGATAACGTGCAGCCACAGTATCCGGTTCGGATAGGTGCATGGGCACAGTTGGATGAAAGACCGGAGATTTACTGGGAGAGAACGCTAAATACTGCAAAAGGGAAAACCACGATAAAAGATGCCAAACAGATCCTGGAAGTTGCATCAGATTACCAGAAACGGCTCCAGGAAGGGGATACTTCATTACTGCTGCCGATCATTGCTTATTATGGTACAGGCAGACTGTGGGATTATCATCGTGAAAAGCAGACGGACATTTTTGAAAAAAATACAAGAACAAATGGTTACATTGATTGTATGAGCGGAACAGCAAATATCAAATTGATGATGAACTGGTTTTTGAAAATGACAGTGCAAAAATACCAGAACCAGGAAAATGGGTATGGACCAGTACCGGAGCTGGAAGCAGTTTTTTCTGCGATGGAGCAATGCTATAACCGAATCACCGGTTCCAACGATGCAAAGATTCAGTACAATATAGGAACCAAGGAAATTGATGTTGCTTATACGGATGCACAGGGAATGCGCATGCGTATCCCATTAAACCAGTTGAGTGATGGCTATAAAAGCACGATCAGTCTGGTAGCGGATATTGCATATCGTATGGCAGTATTGAACCCTCAGTGCCTGGGCGAAGTCTGCAAAAAAACGGATGGAATCATTTTGATTGATGAGGTGGATCTTCATCTTCATCCGGCATGGCAGAAACAGATCTTACATGACCTGACGGAGATTTTCCCAAATGTCCAGTTTGTTGTCAGCACACATGCTCCGGAAGTAATCAATTCAGTAGCAAGGGAGCAGGTGGTTGTACTGGAAAACTATCAGGCATTACCGGCACCTGCAGAGACCTATGGAAAAGATGCGAATGGCATCTTGCGTGCGATTATGCGTGTAAAAGAGCGTCCGGATGACATTATGGAGAAATTTGAGCAGTTCTATCATGCAATCGATGCACAAAAGTATACACTGGCAGCGGAGATCCTTGGAAACCTGGATGAAATCCTTGGGGATGATCCTGATCTTACAGCGATGCATATACAACTGGATTTAGAGCAGATGTAAGGGTGAATGTGTATGATAGAAATAAAAAAAGGAACGGAACCTAAGGAACTTTTGGAGTATCGAAAAAAGGAGTTTGCGTCTTATGCAGATATGAAAGGCGATGTTAAAGAGAAAGTGATGAAAAGTCTGCTTTCGGAACAGGGACACCTTTGTGCATACTGCATGAGCAGGATTGATGAGGGTGACGGTAAGCATAGAGCTACGATAGAACATTGCATTCAACAGGCGGTGACAGATGAAAAAGAACGTTTGAATTATAAAAATATGGTGGCTGTATGTTTGGGAAACCGTAATGCACACTCTAATGAGGATAAAAGCTGTGATGCGAAGAGAGGCAGTTTAAAAGTTGACAAGCAGGATATGAAAAAAATCAACGTGTTTGATGGCAGGACATTGACGGATATCAAGTATGCTTCTGACGGTACGATTTATTCTGATGATGAGGATGTAAATGAAGATCTGAACCTAAGATTAAATCTGAACTGTGAAGCACGTAGATTAAAGGAATGTCGCCGACAGGCACTTTCTGCATTACATAGGAACATTGCCGGAAAATATCCAAATAAAACAGCACCAAAGTCATATTATCAAAAATTGATGGATCATTATACGGAACAACGGGAAATGAAAGAACCATATAGCGGGATTTTGATCTATTGGTTGGAAAAACATATTTAGGTAGCAAACGTATCAGGCAGGCTTTGATTTAGAGAGATTCTGAATCAGAGCCTGTTTTTGTTTATTTGAATATGTAAAATGAGTATAATGTAATTTGGCAAAAGGGATTAAAATATGTTATGTTGAATATAAGAAAAATTGTTAGGAGAGGATTATGACAAAGTTATATGAATATTTGATTTCCAATTATAAACCGAATGAACCTATCTTTGTTTCTGATCTTCAGCTTTCGATATCAGATGCCAATCTCCAGCAGATGTTTAATCTACTATGTGATTCGGGAAAGATTAAGAGATTTGATATTGGTATTTATTATCTCCCGAAAGAAAGTCGGCTGACGGGAGGTGTCCCGCTTGGGGCTGATACCGTCGCAAGATATAAATACGTTTCCAGAAACGGAAGGATTGACGGTTATTATTCTGGTTATACGTTCGCAAATCAGCTTGGAGTTATTACACAGGTGCCGTATACATTAGAAATCGTATCAAATAATGCAAGTGCGAAAGTGCAAGAGGTGAACTTGCAGGGAAGAAAAGTGATTCTTCGTAAAGCAAAAATCCCTGTTACTAAGGAAAATTATAAAATATTACAGTTCTTGGATTTTCTCAAAGACGTAGAGTTGTATATGGATAAAAATAATGAAGTGTATATTGAGCGTATAAAACGGTATATTGTGGATGAGCAAATTTGTAAAATGGATGTGGACCTTTATATCAGGCAATATCCAGACAGGACATACCGTTCAATTTATGAAATGGGTTTATATGAGTTTTTTGTATAGTGATAAAGGACTAGCAAAAATGAGTGTGTTGTGGTGTTGCAGTAAATAAAGAAAGTGTGGAAAATATGAAGATATTTGTAGATGCCGATGCCTGTCCAGTTGTAGGAATCGTTGAGAAAATAGCTGAAAAATATGATGTGCCAGTTACTTTGCTTTGTGATACGAACCATGTGCTTGCATCTGAATATAGTGAAGTGATCGTGGTTGATGCAGGAGCAGATGCAGTAGACTATAAACTGATCAGTCTGTGCCATAGAGGGGATATTGTAGTATCACAGGATTATGGTGTGGCGGCAATGGCTCTTGGAAAAGGCGCATATGCAATCCACCAGTCCGGGAAGTGGTATACGGATGAAAATATTGATCAGATGCTGATGGAACGGCATATAAATAAAAAAGCCAGACGAAGCTCCAGCAAAAATCACATCAAAGGTCCGAAAAAGCGGACAGGTGAGGATGATGAGCATTTTGCACAGGCATTTGAAAAAATGGTACAGATGGCTCAACAGGCTGTGGATATGAGCTAAATGGAATGGCAGATGGTGATTGATTTCAGAAAGGAGAGGATGGCGCATGGAAAATTATGAGCGTGAATGTGCAGAAAAAGAACTTTTGCTAAAATTACAGGAAGCGGAAGATGCAGTATAGGACGACAAAGGCTGGCTGGATCTGAATGAACTGAAACTGCTTATGAGACAACAGGGATCATTATAATTTCTGAAAATCCTGGATAGGAAAAATTGAATCATGTAGTATAACAAACGGGACGGCTTCGGCTGTCTCTTTTTGTTTCCGTATTATTAGACGTGACATATACAACAGGTTATGGCTGATTAGATAGAAAAGATTGCATGAAAAAAGGAACCTGCATACAAACAGATTCCTTACATGAGGGAAAATCCCTGTCGAAGCATGGAAGACCAGTTACTTTTCTGATAAAGAAAACGGACGATGATTACTGTCTGCTTTTCTTCATCAATCGTATAAAAGGCAAGGTAATGATTGATGATCACAAAACGAATGCCCCAACTTGCAAGTACCGGATCATCTACCAGACGGAACTTCTGTGGCAAGTCGGCTAATGAGCCTATCTGCTTAGCCACAGCATCTAACAGATGCTCCGCGGCATCCGGATTTTTTAGGGTAAATTCGATGTAATCCGCTGCCTGCATAATATCGTGTTCTGCGGTGGAAGTGATATGAACCTGATAGCTCATCGACTGCGGCGGCTCCTGATATCAGCCATAGCTTCGGAAAATGGTCTGGTGTTGCCTGTGGCAATATCGTCCATTCCTTCCTTGATCTGGCTATATAGTTCAAAGCGGCTGGTCAGTTCTTCGTAGGCTTCAATGCTCATGACAGCAAGATCGCCTTTTCCGTTCTTCGTAATGAAAACTGGTTCAGGATAATTATGGCAAAATGTGGAAATTTCATTGTAATTATTCCTTAAATCAGCACTTGATCTGATGGTTGGCATAAAAGCACCTCCTTGTTTGATAACAAAATTATACACAAATTTTGCTATATAGTCAACGGATATCCCATTCGTATTAGCAGGAGAAACACAACGATTCATAGGTATCCGACGTAAAGAGGGGAACAAGTCTCTTTGGGAATGCTCCCGGCGGGCTTTCAAAAATCCCTTGCTAGTTTCCACATTTTCAAAAGTGACGTATATCAAACATATAGCCGGACAGGTTCCGGCAAATTGACATCATAGGAGGAAAAAAACAAAAATGTACGCACTTACACGAAGAATATCTGAACATCAAAACATGGATCAGAACGTATGGAAGAAAAGGATAAAGGCGGCTGCGATCCGCCTGGAAGGAGTCATGCTGCTTGGGAGCATGGCGGTAGTACAGATGCATGCGACAGAAGGAAGCGATATCTTCACAAAAGCCAAAGGGATGATGAATACCCTGTATAAATCCATTGCAGGGATTTCATCTGTAACGGCGGGCTGTGTGGCGGGCATTTGTCTGTATTTAATGTTTTTCTCGAAAAACAGAAATACGGTGGAAGAATCTATCGCCTGGTTAAAGCGGATCGCTGTCTGCTGGATCGCGATCATGCTGATGGCATCCATCATCTATTTTGTTACTACAAACCTTGGAATTGGGGACAACGCATCGTTATATTAAGGGGTAGGAACCAGTTCCCTGATAGAGAGATCTCCTGTGCATTTCATGCATGGGAGATTTTTTGGAAGGAGGAATAGTATGGCATGGCTTGTAAATGCCCTGTTGGAAGTCATTAAGGACCTGGTCTATGGCGCATTTGTGTTGATCACGAAGTGGTTTACCGGGACGTTGACGCTTTCAACCGGGGAATTTCACGATATTTTTAACAAAGGGGAAATGAACCTGTTAGACCTTTTGGTGGATGATGTGATCGGACCGCTGGCGGTTGCGGGTGTGATCGGTATCATGGCATATCAGTTGTACCGTTCCATGTTTGCAAAGAAGGTACAGGGGGCAGTAGATGAACCATTGCCCCTGATCCTCTGGTCGGTAGTGGCATTTTTCCTTGTATTTAATGTAAAACCGGTATTAAACCTGTTTTCAGACCTCATTGCAAAGGCATGGGGCTGGATGGATGGTGTGACACATGAGTTTTCCACTAATTTTTCCCTGGATGCACTTTTATCAGACCAGAAGTTTGGCGATGACGGGGTAACCAGTTCCTTAAATTTTTCCTCAGGCATCGGTCTGAGCGGATTGCAGATGCTGATCGGCATTGTACTGGCAGCAGTCCTTGGGTGGCGGTATCTCAAACTGATGGTACAGTACGTGAAACGCTATGTGCGTTATCAGTTACTGCGTCTGCTGGCACCAGTTGGTATCTGCACGATTGGTTCTAACAGTACCCGCCAGATGGCACAGAATTATCTGAAACTGTATATTTCCTCGACGCTGTCCATGCTCTTTTCCGGCATGATGACGTATATCTATTGTTGGGCGATGATGCAGACGTTGCTATGGGAATCGGATCTGATTGCGGACAACATCTTATTGTTTTGCATTACCCTTGGTATTTATGATTTTTTCCAGTATCTTGATCAGTTATTGGAGAAGATCGGTCTGCTCAGTACCGGGATGCAACCGATCCGCTTGCCGATTGGAATTGGCGGAATATCTGCCGGATTGTCGTCTAAGGGACAGCAGATGGTTGTAAACTCGGCAAAAACAGCGTTCCAGACGTTAAAGATGGCAAAAGGGACACCTACCGGTGGAGAAACAAAAGGAACTTCTGCACCAGGCGGCGAAACCTTAGCGGAAGGGAAAACGGCTGCTCCTGCAGCAGAACTGTTAAATGAGAGCGAAATTTCCAACGATGTAAAGGCAAATACCCAGGCATTTTCTGAGTCACTTGGTGGAAAGCAGTATCAGACACAACAGGGGGAAGTGCCAACAAAAGAGAACAGTTCCATGGCAGTTATGCGTACTGCCCCGGATGGAAGCATCAGCGCAAGAAATATAACGAAAGAAGCAAATGGAGATGGCTGGCGGGAACTCTCCACCGGAAACCGGTTGTCAGGTGCGGATGCGGTGCATGGACTGACTGGTGTGCAGGGGATCAATCCGTATGATCTGCAGCAGACCGGTGACGCACTGGAGCAACATGCGGCAGGAAAGCCCGGAAAAGAGCGGGCTTACGGGGCATTCCAGAGGGAGGATACCCAGTTTGCCGCGAAATTCCAGAAGAACGATGCCGGTGGATGGAATACGCTGGTAGGCGGCACATCCTATGAAACTCCACAGCAGGCAGCGGCTGCCCTGGGGGCAGACAGCATGGCAGTGTACGATGGAAGGTCCGACATGAAAGGGTTTGACATGGCAAAGATCGCGGCATCCGATGTAAACCTGGCAGATCAGGCAGCGTTTGAAGCAGGATTGTCAGAACATGCCGTATCCGGTCCGGCAGGAGAAAATGCAAAGGCTTATGGAGCACTCCATGGAGCAGACGGAGCCATTCATCCGGCAGAATTTTCCAAAACAGAAAGTGGATGGGAAGCAACGGTTGGCGGTCAGGCATACGCTTCGATACAAGACGCCGCAACTGCAGTCGGAGCTGACCGGGCAGATATCTATGCAGGAGCTCCAAAACCACTCCCGGCGGCACAGCTTAAAGGCGGTGGAGCAAACCAGGCATTGGCAGATGAGGCAGGGTTACGCTCCTTTGGCGTGGCGGCAATGCCGAAAAACCAGGGCTTCCAGGTGCATACCGTCGGAAACGGGGAAATGCATGGCATCTATGCGGATCAAAAGGGCGCGGTACATTCTTTTAGCGGAACCAGGGTGACGCAAACTTACGCACAGCAGAATCCGGAATCTTGTGTGCGGCTGGATGATACCACGTATTTGAAGATCCATGAAGGAAGTTCAAACCGCGCGGTCAATGCGTATGCGAATGCGACTACATTTAAAAATGGAACTTTTCAGAATAAATATGATACCAAAACCCACCTGAACAATGATGGCAGTGTGGGGGATGGAACCTGATAAACGGACAAGCCTCATTCCGGTATGGAATGGGGCTGTCTGTGCAAGAAAGGAGTTTTATGGAACAGAACAAAGGAGCACAGCGGGCTGCCTGGTTTGCAGGACAGGCAGTGAGTGCAGCGACAAATCCGAAACTGTTTATCGTAAAAGTGTTGGTAACGATTCTTGCAGTGCTGATCGGCTTTCTATTTGTGGTTGGGAGCCTGTTTGGGGTGATCTTTTCACAATTAGGATTTTCAAATTCTGCTGATTATACCAGTGAGATGTTTCAGATTGAAACGGAAAACCTGACGGCTGTCATGGATACCTATTTTTCAGATGCCGGGCATGTAGCTTCCATTTCTGCCCTGCTGGCAGATTTTGACGGGAGCCGGTATGGAACGTATGATACTTTCCATATGCTGCCCTCGGCAGGCACATTAAAATCCCTCTATGATGCGGTAGATGCAGATTATAATGGGGTGTATGAAGCACATACGCAAGTAACCGGGGAAGGACGGAAGCCGATGGTGGATGCAGACGGGACAAAAGTCGTATACGAAGGCTATACGCTGGTGTCTGATTATGATACCTTCTGGAGCAATGGGACCTATCAGAAGTATTTTCTGCCACTGATCCAAAATTCCTGTACGACAGAGGACATTACGAAAATGGAAAATGGGGACGGGAGCGTGTTGGAAGCAGACTTACCCGTTCTGATCGAGAGCATCCCATGGGGGAGTTGGGCGAGAGGGGAAGATCTTGTGCGGGAAGAGACAACACAGGAGGTGACCACACGCGCCTATTACCGTTATTGCGGACCGGAAGGGAAAACGTTTCAGTACCTGGATACAGGGAAACGCTATTATCTGGACGAAATGGATCAGCTTGCGGGGATCGGTGGAAAAACAAAAGAGCAGTGGGAAGCCTTATTTCAAAAACACTTGGAAAATGGGGATGGTATACTTTCTGATGGGGAATGGTGGCAGCTTGAAAGTGAGAGCGTAACAACAGAGAAAGTCATCCGTTACATCACCTGCCAGTATACCATATCCCTGCAGGAACCGGTGGCATCCATGGTACAGACACAGTCCAGGGAGTATGCTTTTGTTACAGATGAAAACAGCTTAAACCTTGCAATCCGGCTGTTGAGATTCCTTGTGGGTGATCCGGCACCGGAGGATCAGGGTGTGTTTGGCTTCTTTAGCATCGCCAAAGACTTCCTGCTCCAGTGGAGCCCGGCAAAGATCCACAAGCAGATGACAAAAGAGGATTTACAGAGCATCAATAAGATCATTTCCTGGCGGGATGCCACCGCCAGCAACACATCATTTTTCGTAGGCGGCGGGGGAGCAATTCTTGGGGATTACACCCTTGGGGTAACTGCAGTGCAGTGTGCACTGGCAAACCACAGTACAGACATATACAGTCAGGAGCGCCGGCTTTTGACCGGTTTTTCCGACTGTTCTTCCCTGGTGACAAAAAGCTATCAGGAAGCGGGATATGATACCCTTTACGGCATGACAGCGGCAGACCTGGGGCAATACTGTGACACGCGCGGTACGGCACTGTCCGGACCTGGGGATCTGCGTGCGGGAGATCTGATCTTTTACCAGTATGCTACATCTGGAAATGGGAGATATAAAAACATTGACCATGTGGCGATGTATGCAGGTGACATTGATGGGGATGGTCAGGCAGAGATCATCCAGGCATCGTATAGCCGGGGAAGAGTGTGTATTGATAAGTTCCAGACCAATAATCATATCGTAGGGTATGGACGTCCGTATGTAGCGGCTTTGGCAGGCAGTGTCGGGGATGAAAATGCACTGTATGAATATCTGACCAAAACATGTGGATTCAGTAAGGCAGGAGCCTGCGGTGTGCTGGCAAATATCTATGTGGAGAGTACCTATGATCCGACCAATGTAACGGGAAGATATTATGGCATCTGCCAGTGGGGAGATGACCGTTTACGGAACATGAAGAATTACTGTATCCAAAACGGATATTCTCCGGATTCTTTTCAGGGACAGGTCAGCTTCATGGTATATGAGCTTGCCGATTACCCGGAACTGGTAACTTTCCTAAAGACGGCGACAGATCCACAACTGGCGGCACAGGAATTTTGCGCTGGCTATGAGCGTGCTGTGGATTCCAGTGGGGCAGGAGCAAAGTATACGGGAAACCTTTACCCGGCACGCCGGAAAAATTCGTACCAGGCCTTGAAGAAAAGAATGAACGAAGCGGAACGTCTGTTTAAAAGTAAGGGATAAGCAAAAAGCCCGGTCGGGGAAACTGACCGGGCTTATATTGCACATGAAGATTTGAACCTATTGTGTTATTTTCACAATTATTTGTGTTCTGATTGTTGATATTTTGGCTTTTTCTGTGTATAATAAATATAACAAATGAATCGATTATATTTATGAAAGAAGGTATGTTTTATGGCTCAGGCTACATTTAGTATCCGCATGGATGAATCACTAAAAAATCAGTTTGATAATTTATGTAAAGAGTTTGGCATGAATGCTTCGACTGCATTTAATATTTTTGCACGTGCGGTTGTCAGAGAACGTAAAATCCCATTTGAAATCTCGGCACAGTCAAGCATTTCTTTAGAGGATGGACGCGCTGCCTTTAATGCTCTGCGTCGTTCTGCTGAACAAAATAACCTGCAGGAATTATCTTTAGATGATATAAATGCAGAAATACAACTTGCCCGCAATAGTAAAGCATAAGGAGACGATATATGAATTATCTGGTCGTTATTGACACGAATGTTCTTATATCCGCTTTACTATCCAAACATAGTGATGCGGCAACGGTTCAGGTGCTTAATGCTGTTTTTGACGGAACAATTATTCCTGTATTCAATGATGAGATTCTTGCAGAATATGATAATGTACTTCACCGTCCAAAGTTTAAGTTCTCGGATACAAACATTCAATTACTCTTAGATACAATAAAAACCTATGGTGTATTTGCAAAGCAGCTTATTACAAATGAAATTTTGCCAGATCCTAAAGATCTTGTGTTTTACGAAGTTGTTATGGCGAAACAGGATGAAAATGCATACCTTGTGACTGGAAACAGCAAGCATTTTCCCAAAAAGCCGTTTATTGTTACACCAAATGAATTACTGGATATCATGAAATGATGTCTATTATGAATAAGAGAGCAGGATTCTACTCTGGCAGCTAATAATTCTGTCAGAATAAAATCATGCTCTCTTTGTTTCTGATATAAACTACGATGGGAGAAATCATGTGATATATATTTGAGCTTTATAATGGAAACATGAGTGCTACCGTAATAGTAGGCGGTTGGCCTTTCAATAGGGGATAAGCCATATGTAGTATTGACTTTATAGCTGTGGTAAGTTTCGGCTTAACCTGTTTTGTTCTTGGATACACCTTTGGCAAGGATCATAATAAACCGCAAAAATAGATGCCCCAATATAAGTCAACTCATAAAACTGGAAGTCGTCTATTTCTTTGAACCATTGTTTTTATTGTCTTGTTTTTGCTTCTTTTTTTCTTTTATTCGCTCTTTAATCTTAAAAAATAATTTTAATGCCATTTGATTTGCTATCTGTCCCATAAGCAAACTCTCCTTCCATAATTCTAATTTTCCAATTTGACAAACTTGAAGTTAGCATTTTATTTCTGTTGTATCTTAGCCAAAATACTTTCTATTACAAGTGTTACTGTTATAAAGGCTCCTACAAGGGTATAGTAGTTTAAGCCATACATCAATGGCAAAAGAGAAATAACTACCGTAATAATGGAAAGGACAAACAATGCTTTGAGAACACCTTTCTTCTTCAATGAAAACAATGAAAGTAAGAAGATGGCAACAGTAAGTGTGGCTGTAATAAGTGGAGCAAAATTTGCATAGCCAAACGGTGTAAGGCTAAAGTATGAGAATGTTTCTTTTACTCTTTCTGTTGGAGATGTTGCAAAAATACAAACTGTTCCACAAGGCAATAATTCTAACACTATTGTTAAAGCTGAAAAAACCACTAAGCAGATTTTCTTCATGTTGTACATTTCCTTTACAAGTCCAAATTTATCTACGTGTTCCGTCATCATAAAAATGTATTTTCAAAGCTTTCTCAGTTGGGTAAATTGATAAAATCAAAAGAATACATTGAATTGTCATAAGAATCAATCCTGCAACTCCAATCGTATTCTTATCACTATGGTATAATGGAATATGTATCAAAGCAGAGGGTATAATCATTACCCATCCTATTTTCCACCAAAGTTTTCCGCAATAGTCGTGTGCAAATTTCCATGTATCCATATTTTTCATTGAACGAGTTGTTCTGTATCCATATATACCATTTATATGTTTGGGACAATGTTTCCACATTATTCTTCCGCCGACAATCATAATAATTGGAACTAATAAATCACATATTAACATAAACAACCAAAAGCACATAAAATCCATCTCCCAACATTTCGATTTATCATACTGTTTTAGCATGAACATCTTCAATTTTTTCCAGTATACCACAAAACATAGAAAGTGTTCTTAAGATTATCTGAAGTTTCCGCAAAATGCAATGTGAAGTATATATACACTAAGGATATGGACAGAAAGAGTGGGAGGGAAGATGCAGCAGAAAATGATAACACAGAAGAGAACACAGGCAGAGTGCCGCCCGCGCTATCAGGAGGTGGCAGTCGATCATACTGCCGTTAGTGATATGAAGTATAAGCAGATGAACCGGGCTGTACTAACCGAATTTTTATCGTACTCTTCCCTGAAGCGGAGCAAGGGCAATACACATCTGTTCCATTTCCTGCGCTTGTGGGCAAGAGCGGCAACCAGACCTGGATACAAGGATGGCATTGCATATAATACCGGAATGCTGATCCTTCCTTTGGACTCCAAAAAGCACAGGAATCATCTTTGCCGGGTATTGGATGTGCGAACACCGGAAGATGCTCTGCAGATCTTAAAAGAAATGCAGAAGATGAAGGTTCTGACCTATAAGGTGCAACAGGGGCAGGTGTGGATCTGGCTGGACTGGAGCTGTATTTTCATAAATCCGAAAAAGGAGCTTTCGCCCATGCAGAGATTGTTCTATGCGGAATCAGGATTCATATTATTCCCCATTACAGCAATTTCAAAGTTATTACGATTGGATGAGCCGGACAGACACTTGAGCCCGATGGATATGTTCCTGGACCTGTGGTTTCATGGAACCGTGTGTGATCCCTATACGGCAGGTAGTGTATTAATGCCGGTAGTACACTTGGAACTGAACCAAAAAGTGTACAAGGAATGTATGGAAAATGAAAAGATCTTAGATCCCAGAGTGCATCTGGATGATCTGGCGGTGCGCTGGAACTGCTCTAAGTCTACGGTGTCGCGAAGACTTGGCACTTTTGTGTCGGATGGCTTACTGGGCATCTATGAGACACATCCCGCATGTCTGGAATCACAGGGCATGCTGCTTGTGTTGCCCGGATATTGCAACCGGCATTTTTCCAGACGGGGGAATGTGGTACAAGATCCGGTTCTGCCTGATCCGGAAACGGCAATCCTTGCGGTGGAGATCGCAAAACACGATATCTGGGATGAGCAGCACCTTCCGGAGCATATCAGGCGTTTTGCCCGGACAGCACATTTTAAAGGGAATGGGCAGAAACTTACACCAATGAATCCGTTCTACCCATATCTGGATGATCTGGGACAGGATATGGAGCAGGCAGCAGGCGGAAGGAATCAGAGTGAACCAGTTACAGAGGAAGCTATGGGAAATGCGCCCCATGAAAATACGGAAACCTTCAGAACGGTGTCGGGAAGAAACCATTGGCAGCAGGCACGTTTCCTGTTTTGGTTAGAGTCGGGGGAGAACGGGGCAGAGTTTTTCTGCGTTCCGGTTCGGACGGTCTGGAAGCAGTGGTATAAACCTATGTGCAGAGCCTATGAGGGCTGTGGACCGCCAGAGGTATGATTGCAGGATCGCCGGTTTTGGTTTCAGAAATGATCTGAATGAAAGAAAAGGAATCGATTGGAAAATCAAGGCATTTTGTGATCAGAAAATTCCAGATATTTCTTTAGTGGCTTTGGAAGGAGACAAAAAAAGGTACGGTTATGGCTGTGATACGTTCTATTGTCTCCTGACAGAATAGCATAACGTAAATAAATACCACTGTGTAGATGTCTGGATTTTTTGGTTACAGGAAAAACACCATGTCACAAACGGCATGGATGGACAGGAAGGAAGAGGATACATGAGAAAATTATGTGAGATGAGTCTGCTCATTTTGGCACTGCTGTTCCCGTTTCCGGTATTTGCTGCCGGGCAAGAAAAAGTGATGGGAACGGTTCAGTTCCAGTGTATGGTGGATCTGTCTTTGGATGGACAGACGATGGAGCTGGTGTTTGAAGAACAGGATACGGGGGAAGAGGTGACCGTATCAAGCAGGGAGTATAAAAGCCATGCTATTACCGCACAGATGCCGGTTGGGACTTACCGGTTGTCTGCCATCCGGTTTAACGATAACCTGTATTTTGACTACCGATACGCGTGCTCTCCGGAGACCTTTTCGGTGACTGGAGAAGAACAGACAGAGCCGGTATATGTGTTTGCAATCAGTCGGTCAGAAGCGCCGAAAGCAGTCACCAGTAAGGTTGTGTTTTCCGGGACGGAGAAATTTGCCGGAACGGTGCAGATCACGCTGCATGCGGTACTGGATGTGTATTATGGCGATACAGTGACTTACCGGCAGGAGGACTATACCGTAACCTCTGTGGGAGCAGCAGAAAAGACGGTTGATCTGGATGCCGGAACTTACGAGATCACAGGGATCAATGCATACGATGAGCAGCAGGAGCCGGTCACTGTCTATTACCCGAAATATTTTACGGTTGACCGGAATGCCATGCAGAAGCCGGAGATCGCGTTACTGGTTGGAGAACAGGATACCGCCGGAACGGAGCTTGTCTGCAAAGCGCCACAGGAGATGGATGCATACCGGTATGTGGCAGACCAGAAAATGGAACTGCCCTATGAAGCGGTTACGGGACAGACGGATGTGATCGACCAGATTCTGGCATCTTCCGGGGGAACACAGGAATCGGACAAAAAAGCAGAAACATCCGAGCAGACCAGGACAGAAGAAAGTGGGGATGCGATGAAAAATATTGTTCCGGAAAAACAGGTCACCAGAAAGTGGCTGCTCCCTGCCGGGATTGGCATGGCCTGTGCCGTTTGCCTGGTGCTTGTGAGAAAACGAAGTTTCCGATCCTGACGTTTTGACGTATATCTTTCTATGTGATCGCAAGGCATGCGATTACTGTACTTTCCATTTTTCAAAAGCGGTGAGATTGATTCTTGCCGCTTTTACCACAGGAAGGAGGAATACGTTGAAACAATATATTATTCCCTACAATTTTGCGAAGGAAGGATATGTGTATGGAAAAATCACCTGGAGCAGCATGCTACAAGCCACCATCCTGGTTGGCGCGGCGGGAAGCGTGATCTTCCGATTGCTGCCGTTCCCGTTTAAGGTACGGATGTATCTTGCCATTTTTATCCTGCTCCCATTGGCGGTGCTGGCGCTAAAAGGCATCCATGAGTTGAGCCTGTTTTCGTTTTTGCAGGATTTTTTTCAGACGGTGAAAGACCGGGGTTTGTATGAGGCACCGGGCAGCAGTGTCAAGATTCACCGGGAGCAGCTCCTGGTACGCAAGGAATACCAGAAAATGCAGCGGGAGAAGGCAAAAGCACGCCGGATGAAAAAAAGTGGCTGCAGAAAGGGCAGACACAGATGAAAATGAGACAATTACGGCACGAGAAAAAAATCTATCGGGAACTGGAACGTATGCGAAAAAGCCGGACGTTTGAGAGCAGTACCGATAGGACAGGGCAGGAGCCGGATGACTTTTCGAACATGAGTGCGGCACAGCGTCTGCGGATGATCCATGCAGAAAAAATGTCCGTACCGAAAGCAGAAAGAAGGACACCGGATGCAAAGGCAGACCAGTTACCGCTTCCGACAACGCTGGCGGTTGATTTCCTGCCGATCAAGAAGATCAAAAACGGAACCATTTATACAGACGATGGGCGGTATGTGAAGGTTCTGGAAGTCTTACCGATCAACTTTTTGCTAAAGAGCCGGGAAGAACAGGAACAGGTGATCTACGATTTTGAAAAATTTCTGCGGATCGCACCGGATAATTTCCAGATTAAAGTGCTGGCTAAGAAAACAGATATTTCCAGTTACTTAAAACGTCTGAATGAAAATATCTCATGTGAACCGGATGAAAAGTGCAGAGCCATGATGGAGGACAGCAGAAAGCTCCTCATCGACCTGGGACAAAATGAAGCGATCTCCAGACGGTTTTTCCTTGCATTTGAGGCACCAAAGCAGGAACTTCGGATGCAGACCGTGGAAGAAATAGAGCGGGTGCTGTGCCGGATGCGTGACCGGACGCTGACCTATTTGCAAAACTGCGGGAACCGGGTGGCAATCCTTGGAAGCACGACAGAGGAAACTGCAAAGATCTTTTTTGACCTGCTCAACCGGACAAGGATCAGCTCCGTTGATTTTCCCAAGCGGGTGTCCGAAGTGTACCGGTACTATGATCTGAATTACGGGAAAGCGGGGACACAGCAGATCCCGCTCACAGAATATGTTACTCCGAAGCGGCTGGATTTTAGGCACAGTGACTACCTGCAGATGGATGACATCTACTATCAGACCTTTTATGTGCGTGCGGATTCCATCCCGGCACGTGTAGGGGCTGGCTGGACCGCCTGCATCATCAATGCCGGGGACGGGGTGGATGTGGACCTGTATGTAGAGAAAAAAGATAGGAGCAGATACATTGAGCGGATCGGAAGGCGCCTGCGTTGGAAAGGCTCCAGTATTAAGGGGATGGACCAGTCTACGGCAGAATATGACGAATTAAGCGACCGCATTGCTTCCGGGTACTACCTGAAAAATGGCTTATCGGGTGGAGCGAACACCAATGATTTTTACTATTTTGCGCTGATCGTTACGATTTCTGCACCTTCCCTGGAAGCGATGCGTCAAAAGGCACAGGCATACATCGATTATCTGAAATCCATGGAAATTTTACTATCCCCATGTGACTATGAGCAGGTGCGGGCATTCCATTCCTATCTGCCGCTGGCGCGCTGCGACCGGAAGATCTTTTCCCGCGCCAAGCGCAACATCTTAACGGAAGGTCTGGCAGCATGTTACCCGTTTTCAAGTTATGAGATGAGTGATCCGGATGGCATCATCCTTGGGAGCAATGAGCTGAACGGCTCCTTATGTATGGCTGACTTTTTTAATACATCCAGTTATAAGAATGCCAATATTGCGATCATGGGAACCAGTGGAGCCGGAAAGACGTATACGATCCAGCTTCTTGCCAAACGGTTCCGGGAGAAGAAGATCCAGACGTTTATCATTGCTCCGGATAAAGGACATGAGTATAAAAGGCTCTGCGACAATATGAATGGCACCTATGTCAAATTTTCCCCAGGTGGGTGCGCCTGCATCAATGTCATGGAGATCCGGAAAAAAGATGATTCTGCAAACCATGTGATCGATGGAGCCGGAAGGGAAGCATCGGAGCTTGCCCTTAAAATACAGAGCCTGCATGTGTTCTTTTCCCTGCTGATCCCGACCATGACGGCAGAGGAAGATCAAATTTTGGATGAAGCACTGATCCTGACCTACGAAAAATACGGCATTACCCATGACAATGCATCCCTTTATGATGTGGCGGCAGGGACATATAAGAAGATGCCGGTACTCTCAGACCTTTACAATGTACTAAAGGAAATACCGGAGGGCACCAAACGTCTGTGCCTGATGCTGAACCGGTTCGTGCATGGTTCGTTTGCATCCTTAAACCAGCAGACCAATATCAGGGAAAGTGAGTACATGGTTTTTGACATTTCAGATATTCAGGGGGAATTTCTGACTGCACTGATGTATATCGTATTAGAGTATGTGTATGCGCGTGCGAAGGAAAACCGAACGAAGAAAAAGGCGATCATTGTAGATGAGATCTGGGAGCTGATCGGTTCCAAGTCAAATGCCAAGGCAGCGGAGATCGTTCTGGAAATTTTCAAGATCATCCGCGGTTATGGCGGGGCAGCGATTGCCGCAACACAGGATCTGAACGACTTTTTTTCACTGGAAGATGGAAAATACGGGAAAGGGATCATCAATAACTGCAAGACCAAGATCGTATTAAACTTGGAGCGGGATGAGGCACAGGCAGTGCAAAAGCTGCTGTCCCTTTCGGCAGAAGAGTATAAGGAAATCCTGCATTTTGAGCGCGGGCATGGGCTTTTATGCACCGGTGGGAACAACATCCCGGTCTGGTTCCGCTCAAGCGCACTGGAACACCAACTGATCACGACCGACCGAAAGGACCTGGAGCAGATGTATGTACAGATGGGAGGAGCGTGATGCAGACAATAAACCTTCAGGGGGAACAGGTGGAGTTCCAGGAAAGGAAAGAGAAGCATGACTTGCGAAAAGAGATCTGCTCCCTTCTGGTCACAGTGGGACGGGTAAGTAAGCGGCAGTTTCTGGAGTATTTTGCAGACAATAAGCCGGAGCTGGTCGGCTATCTACTGCACCAGATGGTACAGACAGGCGAGATCTGTGAGCCGGAGGAAGGAGTTTACTTGCAGGATGAGCGGTTTTTGGATGCGACCTATTATAAAACACCGAAGATCCATGGCAGTGAGAATGTCTATGCTGATATGCAGCAGTATAAAGGACACCTTACACAGCTTCAAAAAAAGCAGCAGGCATTATGGGTGTTTCTGGATTTTAAGAAGCGGATGCAGGCACAGGACCCGGTGGCGATCGACAGCAGGGAGTTCCCATTCATGTTATTGGCATTTTTTGCAGATGGATGTATTTATGAGATTTTGGAAGTCATGGAAGGGGAGGAATCACAACTTGCCCTTCTTGCAAGTAAAGAACGTTATGAGAGCATTACAGGACAGGTGCGCCGCATCGTGATCATCGACCGGATGGAGCAGATCGAAGGACTAAAGCGATATCAGATTCATGGAATTGCCGGATATGTCACAGTGGATGCTGACGGAAAAACATGTTATCAACATCCATAGAAAAAATAATTACAGAACAATTATAAAATACTTATTGTGTAATTACATAGAAAGAGTTTGCGGTGGCAAAGTCCACAATGAGCCGGCATCTGGCAGTGTTAAAGCAGATGGATATTATAAAAGATGAGGGGAAACTGACACTGACGGATCATGGGAAAGAACTGGAAAAACGATATGAGGAAGAGAGCGTACTGCTTCAGAAATGGTTTGGGCAATACTTGCCGGAGTGTTCCGAACAGGATAAACATGACAGCGCCCAAAACAAGGTAGTGGCATTGACACTTGACTTTAAGGCGAAAATGTTGGAAAAAATAGCGGATATGGTGCAGAAAAACAGTATGTACGACCAGATCGACAGCAGGGGTACTCTGGAATTTAAGGATATCGTGGAATATATGGTGCCAGGAGATTATCCGGTGGCATTTGTCATCCAAAAAACGGAACAATCAAAGGATGATAGTCCATTTTCCATGGCAGAGCGGGGATTTGAGCATCCGGCTGTTTTGAATGTGAGCCAGGACGGAACGGGTGTGTTGACTTTAAAACCGGTAACGATAGAGCGGCGGAATCTGATGGAAAAGATCTTTTATTCCGGAAAGCTGATGAAGCTGGAGTATGAGACAAAATCAGATGTATTTGTCCCGGCAGAAGGAGAAGACGGTCGTTATGAAATACCGGCAGATGCGCTGCAGTATACTTATCATAAAGAGGAACGGCAGATGGTCAGCAGTGTGAAGCTGAAAATGTATGCGCCACTGGCAAATAAGCAGTTGCATGTAAGAACGGCAGCTCTTAGTATCTTGATGCATGGATTCTGGTAAAAGTGAAGAATAATTACATAGTAATTAGAATGTAAGTAGAGGAATGTATGATCAATTTGATTGTACATTCCTCTACTGTCATTATTCTATTATTTTGCATGCTTTATTTGAAACCATATTTTGTTGATGTTTAAAACAAATTTGTCTAGGAACATTATTAATCATGGAAATGAATTTATCTTGCCCAAGCATTTTTACTAAATTAGCAATTTGTTGAGTTTGTTGTTGCTTATCATAGTAAAAAACGGTTGTTTTAACATCTTTTCTGTCGATGAATTTCATAAGGACATCTTTATCAGTCACGTCTAATGAATGCCCAAAAATGTAAACATTGTGAAGAAAATCAGAAGTTGTATCTTGTGATTTTGGATACTGATCTAATTTTTGGGTAATAGAATTCATTTTGTAAATCCAGTCGTTATAAAGAAAACCGGTTTCTTTTAAAATTCTTTGAGTAAATTTTTTATAAATATTATAATTTGTATGTAAATCTTTTTCTGGTGAATGATAGTATTCATCGATACCTAAAATCATGTTATTAGGAGTATCCAAAGTATGAGTTTCTCCATGTATAAAGTGTATGCATGGATTTTTAGCATATACTTTAGTATATGTATGGGTATAATTGAAACATAAAATAGCGTGGGGCAGAATTCCTTTAATATCTGGAGAAAGATAGGAGATAGGAAATTGTTCAACGTCAACACACTCAATCAAATAGATTTCCATACAACGGATAAATCGTTCAAGATCATAATATGAGTTATCCAGAAACTCCCGGCATGTGGAGAAATTTTTCCCTGTCTGCTTTAGTTGCTCTAAAAAAATTTCCATTTTATCATCAAGAGTAGTTTTAAATTGTATATTAAAAGGCTGATATAGATTTTCTTGATAACGATCTATTTGTTCGATGATGTGGCTTATTTCACTTTCAAAATCAATCCAGTTAATCCCCTTCATTATTCCCTTAATATATATAATCCACAAGTAATTGAACCATATATTATCATCTAATTTATCGCATAATTCTTGCATAAGTATAACAGATTTATGGTTGTTATTTTCTTCGGAGGATGAATTACATTGCTGACATACATTTTTGATATAGTTTTTGACATAGTTATTTACTGGGTATGTATTGAAAAAAATATCATCTAAAGTATTCGAGCAGTTTGGTGAATGAAAATTTGCTTTAATATGATGAAAAAAATGCAAAAAGTCTATATAAGTAGTAGGCAGTTTATGAGCTAGATCAAAACCGTTACCGATTATTAAAATATCCATGATAGTTCTTCTCCTTAGTTTGATATAAATTTTAGTTGCGGACAAAAAAAGTTTCTATTATGATAATAACATATACAAATTGAAAATGAAAAGATTAATTTATATGTTGTTAGGGAAGGGTTTATGAAAAAGATAAAATGGGAAATTGTAATTACGATAATGATAAGTTGTGCTGCCGTATTTGTCTCATATAAAGCATATGAAATATCAAAGGTACAAATGATGATTGCGAGGAATGAGGCACTTCCGTCTATTACTGTAAATGAATATTATGAGCATGATGCCGATGGATTGACAGATAAAGCCAGTGTAATTCAAATTGCAAATGGATCTGGAAAAATGAATAATTATCATTCAGAAATTGTTAGCTTTTTAAAAGGGGGCTATTTTCATGATAACATGTATGAGGAAATTCAAATCCCAATGGTAAATTATTATTTATCCGGTAGTATAACCGGAAATATGGAAGGGATGCTTGAGGAGAAGTATACATTTTCTAACTATTTGAAATGTCAGAATTTGGAACAGGATATACGAAAATTTAATCAGCAGAATGATGGTGAGGAAAAAATAGATGTTTCTCTTTGTTCGTATTTGAAAATTACTTATTTAGATATGATGGGAGAGGAACAGGATTTATTTTATCGTATAGAACCAATGAATGTAAAATTGATTGATAACTCTGAAGGCGAGCAACAGTTTGCAATATTTCAGCAATTATTTGAAAAAGAGTTATATATAGATTTTAATGGATCGGATAAGGTAAGTATTGAACAGACGGAAAGTGTTGTAAAAAAGATATTATCGCTGGATTTGGAAAATGGTGAAAGTACATATAGTTTGGAGGGAAAAGGAATGGATCATTCATGGGTTATAAGTTTTATAAGTGCAGCTATTGGTGGCATCTGCACATTAATAGGTGCGTTTTGGGTGTTCAAAAAAGAGCAAATAAATCAGGAAAAACATGCAGCATCTATGTTGTATTTTGACCTGATGAGCATAGAAGATTATTTGAAAAATGAAAGAGGGGCTGTAAATATTAGATATTCCAGTGATTGGCAAAATATGATTTCAAATTGTGCCTTTCTTTTACCAGATAATATAAAGAAACTTTATAAAATTTATGACTTGATTTATAATTATAATTACCACTATCGGTTACGAGAAGAAAAGGGTAACGTGAAAAAGGAAAGTATTCTAGAATATCAATCACTAAAAGAAACTATGTTTTTGCATGAAAATAATTCTATTAATATGAAAAGAAGAAACAATGAGTATCAGGAAGTTGTAGATTTATTGAAAAAAAAGTGTGGTGAATAATGCTTTGGAATTCTATGACATAGATAAAGAAATATAAGCATTGTATATACAAATTATAGGAAAAGAGGGTGAGATGGTGTGCTCAATGTTTTGTTTTGGAATCTTCATAGGAATGCACTAGAAGATTTAATTGAAACTTGCGTAGTTGAAAATGATATTGATGTTGCGATTTTTTCGGAATTTGATGGAGTAGATATTGACAAGATAGAAGAACATCTGGGAAAAATGTACAAGCATATTTTTGAAATACAAAATAATAAAAAAGTAACGCTTATAGCTAAAAATACTCTTTATGTTTCAATTGTACAGCCAGGAGAAAGATTTAATATATATAGTGTTAAAACAGGAGTGAAAGACTATCTGTTAGTAGCAATTCATTTAGAAGATAGGAGAAATTATAAAACTGCTGATAGAGTAGAAACAATAAGACATTTAGTTGCGGATATAAAGAAAACCGAAGAACTATTAAAATGTACAAATACAATAGTTATTGGAGATTTTAATGCAAATCCTTATGATGAAGAATTATTGAGTAAATATTCATTTAATGCTGTTTTGTTCAAATCGGTTATAAATAAATGTGATTTTACTAATCCGAGAAGCAAAAAGATAAAGCGTTTTTATAATCCTATTATAAATTTTTTGTCAGAAGATACCGAAATGTATGGTAGTTTTTATTATGATCAAGATTATAATACATCATACTGGCATTGTCTTGACCAGGTATTAGTTAGGAAAGATTTAGTAGATAGTGTAAGACATTTAGAATATATAAAAAGAATAGATACGAATAATTTATTAAAAAATTCAATTCCTAATAGCGAAATAAGTGATCATTTACCTTTGCTAGTTAAATTGGAGGAGGTTGGAAATGGAGTATAAAAATTATTGGGGAATTAGTGAAGATACTCAAAACGATTTAGTATATACTGATAGTATCTATAAAATTATGGACGAACAATGCACATATTTATTTCAGCATACGAAAGGAAAAATTTTTGCAGTTTTTAGTGAGCTCAAAATTGATGGTTCATTGTTTACGGTAGCAAAATCTATGTCAAATATATTTAAAAGTATTTCTGGTATAAGTGGATTACAAGAAACTATTGCGGAATCATCTACAAAAAATTTGATTGATGCCAATGATATGTATTTTGATAAGCGTTATGGTTTTGAAATATGTACTGAAAAATATAGATTCAGACTATTTGAATTAAGAATGACCCCCCTATATCCTGTTGAAATAATTATCGATGAGGGAATATGTAAAAATATCGGAAACAAATTATCTAGCATAGCTATTCCAATGGAAAAAATTAATCATTTCAAAATAAGCGATGAGGAAACTTTTTGCAACGTGTTACAAGCCGTTTTGCAAGATAAGAAGGTCCGCTATATTATTAGCGAATTACAAAAACGTGTTCAAGATAAAAATATAGAAGAGGAAAATTTACCAGAGAAGGTAATAATATGTGAAGGGCAGACTGATGAGATAGTTCTTCAAGCAATTGCTCAAAAACTGAATCAAAAGGTTACAATTGCAGTTGCCAACGGAAAATATAATGTTCCAGCTTTTTTTGATTCGGTAAAAGGGAAAAATACCAAATCTAAAATATTAATTGTTGTTGATTCCGATGGCGATGTAGAAGGAACACAAAAATTAATAGATGAAAAGATAGATGATGATAATTACGATCTAGCAATAATTGATAGTCGAATTGAGGATTGGTTTATGCCTGAAGTAGCAGATTTTAGTAAACTTAAATTGATGCAATCAATAGATTCAATTATCGAAGATGTTGATTTTGCAGAGCTTAGTAAAACTCATAAATCGTTTGCTAAAGTTGTTAATTTTATGCAAAAATAGTTTGTATCTTTTACATAGAAAATCCTAAATCGTGGTTGAATAGTAGACAATCTCCTCCTGCTTAGCATTTTTCTCCAAAAGATTAATATTTTTGTACCCAAATCGTACCCATTACCATCTAAAAAATCCCTACAAAGCCCATAAATACAGGCTTTGTAGGGATTTACCTTTTTATTCAAACTCAATCGTACCCGGTGGCTTACTCGTCAGATCATAGAATACGCGGTTTACACCTTTTACTTCATTTATAATACGGTTCATTACCCTGTTCAGCACCTCATACGGAACCTCTGATGCTTCTGCAGTCATGAAGTCGATGGTCTTTACGGCACGAAGTGCTACTGCATAATCGTAGGTTCTGAAATCACCCATAACGCCTACGCTTCGCATATTGGTAAGGGCTGCGAAGTACTGGTTGGGCATCCAGGATGGTTCTTTGCCAGTCTCGGCCTTGTAGGCTTCGGCGGCTTTGTCGATTTCTTCGCGGTAGATGAAATCTGCGTCCTGTACGATTCGTACTTTCTCGGCGGTAACTTCGCCGATGATACGGATTCCAAGTCCCGGGCCTGGGAATGGCTGACGGAATACCAGCTTCTCCGGGATTCCAAGCTCTAATCCTGCCTTGCGGACCTCATCCTTGAAAAGATCGCGAAGGGGCTCGATGATTTCTTTGAAATCTACGAAATCCGGAAGTCCTCCTACGTTGTGGTGAGACTTGATCACTGCGGATTCTCCGCCAAGACCGCTCTCTACAACGTCCGGATAAATGGTTCCCTGTGCAAGGAAATCAACGGCTCCGATTTTCTTCGCTTCTTCCTCGAAAATACGGATAAATTCCTCACCGATGATCTTACGCTTTGCTTCCGGCTCAGTAACTCCGGCAAGCTTATCGTAGTATCTCTGCTGTGCATTAACGCGGATAAAATTCAGGTCGAACTGTCCATTTGGTCCAAATACGCCCTCTACCTCATCACCCTCGTCTTTACGAAGAAGACCGTGATCTACGAATACGCAGGTCAGCTGCTTTCCGATTGCTCTGGAAAGAAGTCCTGCTGCCACAGAGGAATCCACGCCGCCTGACAGTGCAAGAAGAACCTTGCCGTCTCCTACTTTCTCGCGGATCTCTTTGATGGTATGCTCCACAAAAGCATCCATTTTCCAGTCTCCGGCACATTCACATACGCCCAGTACGAAGTTGGAAAGCATGGTCTTTCCCTCTACTGTGTGAAGAACCTCCGGATGGAACTGAATGGCATACAGCTTCTGCGCCTCATTTTCAGCTACGGCTACTGGACAATCCGCTGTATGTGCAGCAATCTCAAATCCCGGTGCCTGTTTGGAAATATAGTCTGTATGGCTCATCCATACAATTGTTTTCTCTGATACGCCTTTGAAAATTCTGGATTCTTTTTTATCAACCAGAAGCTCTGTCTTGCCATACTCGCTGACATCTGCTTTCTCAACCTTGCCGCCAAGCACATGCATCATAAGCTGTGCGCCGTAGCAAAGTCCAAGTACCGGAATGCCAAGCTCAAACAGTTCTCTCTGGTAAGTAGGTGAATCAGCCTTGTAGCAGCTGTTCGGTCCGCCGGTGAGAATGATTCCCTTTGGATTCATTGCTTTGATCTTCGCAAGATCGGTCTTGTAGGAATAGATCTCGCAATATACATTGCACTCCCTGACACGTCTTGCAACCAGCTGATTGTACTGACCGCCAAAATCAATGACAATAACTAATTCTTTCTTCAAGGTCTTCCTCCTGTTTTCCTTATAAAGTCTCTTTGGAATCGTTACTGCTCACTATGCAAACAGTAACCTTGAATCTTCTTTCCATTATAAATGAGTACGGCAACTTTTACAACGGCTAATTTATTTTGCCATACAAATTTTTCGCCCTTTCTTTCCTGATCATAATTCTCCACTAATTTCATTGCTAAAAGGAGCCATTATGTTGTTATGTAGTTGAAACCATTGTTAGTTTATTCTAATATTTCAATGGGATTGCCAGCAGTGAGCTGATGAACCAGATTTCCTACGTTTTTCAGGACAGCAGGCTTCTGAAAATGTCCATTCTGGACAATGTCCGGATTGGAAAACCAGACGCCACAGACCAGGAAGTCCTGCAGGCTTTGAAGGATGCGCCTATTATTCTTATGTATGAAGCCACTGCTTCCCTGGATGTTGACAACGAATCTTTGATCCAGGAAGCCCTTTCCAAACTAATCCAAAATAAGACCGTTATGATCATTGCACATCGAATGAGAACGGTTGATGGCGTAGATAAAATCGTAGTTTTAAAGGACGGCGTGGTTGCGGAAAGCGGTACGCCAGAGGAACTGAAAGCTCAGAATGGTATCTATAAACATATGATCAATCTGCAGCTTCAGGCAGAAAACTGGAAGTATAAAGGGGCTCAATGAGCCCCTTTCTTTTCATCCCAATATACACAGTCGTTTCTTCCAACTACGCTGGAATCAAACGGAGTGCCGTCATTTTTCTTATAATGCTTCGTCGCCTTGAATACACATTTCGCACCAACGAAAACAATAGGAACGTTGAAATATACGATCAAAATATTTCCCAGATCAGAGAACGCCCACAGGTTTCCAAGCTCCAGTCCGGCAAGGTTGCAGAGGATTCCAAATGCCGCAACAAACAGAGCAATACAGCGGACAATATTAATGCAAACTGCATCTTTGCGGATTCGGTTGGCTGCAATTTCGGAGAAGCTGATCATACCCAGAAGACAGGTAAATGCAAACAATCCGAAGCACAATGTTACCAAAAATGTCATGATCGCATTCATGGATGTTCCCGGTGTCAGCACTGCAATGGACTCTGTAAATTTCGGAAGTTTATCAAGTGCCGCCCATGCCTCAGCGCCTTCTCCAGTCCAGCAATGAGCCATAACAACCACAAATCCGGTAAGGGTACAGATCACTATAGTATCCAGGAAAACGCCCAGAGAAGCCAGAATTCCCTGCTCACATGGGTGCTTCGCATCCGCTGCTGCAGCAGACATGGTGATGGTTCCCTGTCCTGCCTCGTTCGACATCAGGCCACGCTTTACGCCCTGTGCCAGAACCGTTCCCATTGCACCGCCAAAGAATGCCTGTGGTTTAAACGCACCGCCGAATACTGAAGTAAAGAAATATGGGATCTGTCCAATGTTCAAAATGATCAAAACAAATACCACGAGGATATACAAAACTGCCATTACCGGAACCATCATATCCGTCCATTTGGAGACTTTTTTGATTCCGCCAAATGCGATTACCGCTGTGAGAATGATGATTGCCGCACCAGCTATATAGTAGAATAAAGAGTCCACGGCAATGGTTTTTCCTGTGAGAATTTCCGCCATTCTGCCCACGGAAGAAACTACATTAAAGCCCTGTGCCGGCAGGCAGCAAAGCGCATAAAGGATATAAAGGATGGACAAAAATACGCCGATGCCAACGCTGTTTCCAAGGAGCTTTCTGCCGTAGAACGGAAGGCCGCCTACAAATTCATCGTCCTTTTTCTCTTTAAAAATCTGCGCCAGAACTGCTTCCATATAAGCCACCGCCATTCCGAAAAATGCGGAGATCCACATCCAGAAAAGAGCTCCCGGGCCGCCTACTGCAATGGCGCCTGTAACACCGATAATGTTTCCCGGGCCTACTCGCATAGCTGCACTTAGCAGAAACGCTGCCAGCGGCGTAATTCCCGTTTGAACGGAACGCTTTTCTGTGAGAAGACGGATTCCCTTTTTGAAATGTGTCACCTGGATAAATCCAAGCTTAATGGTGAAAAAGATGCCGGATCCCAGAAGCACAATAATTGCCAGGGATATATTTCCCAGAATGGGAATATTCCGATACCATTCAAAGTTGGTGGGAAAGTCCCACAGCAGATCCGACAGCGGACCTATGAAACCAAATACTCCATTGATTGCCTCAAAAACAGCCTGCATACTCATACCTCCCCTTGTTATAACTGCAATTTCTCCCATGAAGATTTCCGGCTAATATTATGTTGTCAGGTCATACATTTTAATTTTCTGACATCAGTTATAAATCTTCTGGCGATTTGCATTATTACTTTCTATTATACAGAAATTATCGCCATAGTCTATTGTATTTTATGGGAAATATATTGCAAAAAGTGATATTTTGTATCTCGGGCTGTTATTTTGAGAGCTTCCAGTTTATAAGTTTTTTAGATTTTAATCATACTTTTTTCAATTCCTTCTCACAGATTCATCACAAATTCCGGGTATATTAATAAACAAATAAAGCGAAAGCTTTTTTACATAGATTAACAATTAACTTTTTCTTTTTCATACTTGCCGGACCAATTGGTCCGGCCCTCCTTCTTTTTAGGGGGATTTTTTTATGTCCAAAATCTGCAAAATAAAAGCCATATTCCCCAGTAAGTGTTCGCATCTCACTTCAAGGAATATGGCTTTTCAATTATTTCATTTATAAAATTTTATTCTGCTTATACCTGTCTGCCTTTACTTTGCAGCAACTCTCACTACTATTTTCCTGATTTTAAAGCTGGTCTGGTTTCTCTACTGTATAAGCGCTCTGATCCTGGATTGATGTTGCGCCGGACAGATCTACAAAATCACTGTAGGAGCCTGTTGTGATTGTGTACTCGCTGTCGCCCTGTACGTAAACAGTTCCGTCAGTACCCTGGATTGTTACAGTTTTTCCTTCGCTGTCCACGATGGTTCCTTCATTTTCCAGAGCAGAAACTGTGCTGTCACCAGTTACGGTCCAGGTGGAATCGGAGCTTACATAGACGTTGCAGTATCCGCCTCCGCCTTCGCCAGCGTATGTCTCATCATCTACAACAGCGCCTGTCAGGCTGCTGCCCTCTGTCAGATAGAAATCAAGGTCGCTGATAGAATCCCAGATCACATTGCCCTGCATATCCTGGCTGATGCCTGTGAAATGGCAGTCCGCACCGTTTGCTCCAGACTGGCCCCAGCCTCTCTGGTTGGTGTTGCCTGTGCACTGCAGGAAAAATTCATTATCGTCATTATAGTTAATGTCAACATTACTTAAAGTAATGGTACTTTCTGTATTGGTTGTGTAGAACACGCCTCCGTTTTCAGAAGTCAGGCTGCCGCCGTCCATCTGGAAGGTACTGTTTCCAACCTCAGAGTCACCGGACATGCTTTGGTAAAGAATCACAGTCCAGGTATTGTCGTTCTGATCCAGGTCACTCATGTTTCCAGTCAGATCGCAGTCATAAAGATGAATGGAGTTCAAACCCTCAATGCAAACCGCTTCAGAACCATTTGCTGTCAGACTGGCATTGCTCACTGCGATATCGGCAGTGCTGTAAATAGCCGGAGAGCCAACACCATTGGAAACATAGTTTCCGCCATCAATCACCATTGTTCCGCCGCCTCTGTCACTTCGAATCGCCGCAGAAGACTCACCATTTGTCTCCACATCCAGATCCCATCCATAAAGAGTACCGCCTCCGGCTACATGAACACCGCCTGAAGTATCCTGTGTGGTTTTTACTGTTGTACCGGAAGCATACACCGTTCCATCCCCATATGCAAAAAGTCCTGCACCGCCAGCTGCATCGGTTGTCACGCTGCCATCCTTCACATAAGCAGTACCGTCTGTTGCCAGAACTGCTGCGCCAACGCCATAAAAGCTGGAATTGTCTCCGCCTGTGCTGCTGTCAGAAGTTCTTGTAATGGTATCATTATCAAGGGTTACGCTTGCTCCGGAAGAAATCAAAGCTGCGTTCTCATCTGTACCAGTAGACTCCAAAGTCTCACCAGATACGGTCGTGTCCTCTGTATATTCATTTACAGCTGTATAACTGTCAACACCCTGAGACTGTCCGCCAGGGCCTCCCTGTCCAGGTGCGCCCTGTCCATCACCTCCAGGACCGCCCTGTCCGCTCATTTCCATGGACATTACAGTAATGCTCGCTGCATTTCCGTCTTCATCTAATGTAATGGAAACAATATCCCCTTCCTGAATATCAGAAAGTGAAATTTCCTCAGCCTCTGCACCCTGTCCGTCTCCATCTGGCTTCTCCGGTACTCCACCGTTCTGACCGTCTCCGCCAGTCTGGCCCTGCTGCATACCGCCAGACTGTTTCGTAATCACAGTATTCTCTGTAATAGTAATCGTCTGGCCCTGACCATTACCACCCGGCTGCCCCATTTCCTTCATAGTACCAACCGCAATAGTAATATCCGTATCCGAAACCGATTTCACCTCACCAAGAACCACATTCTCCTCAGCTTCATCACTCTGTGCATTCTCATCACTGCCATCAGCCTTTTCACTACTTTCGTCAGAAGCCTCATCCGCTGCACGCTCCGTCTTAACATCCTCCGCATAAACCATAGCCGGAACAGAAGTTGTCGCTACCATAACACCCATTAAAACTGCTAAATATCTACGTTTCATACCCATTCATTTCCTTTCTGTATTCATATTCATCCGATCCACTCTCAAAGCCCTCATCCACTTCTCCTTTGAATCGTCTTTGTTTTTGTGTTCCTTATGGCTTATACTATACAAACAATTTGTGTCCAAAAAATGGGGAAATGGTGTTCATTCTATGGGTACTCTCGTAAAAAACTGTGAACTCATATTTCAAGCCGAAAAAAACAGGGTGCGCCATCACGCACCCTGCTTCATCCTCTTAATAACCTTAAGTCGTGTAAATTCCTCTCGCTCCTTCTCCTCCAAAGCATTGGAAATATCCTTTGTCAGAGCTTCAAACTTCGGAATCGTAATATTCTTCAGCGCATTCGCCCGCTTCTGAGTCTTCTTAATATTGCTGGCCAGTCGAATCGCTGAATTCTCAATCATAGACAGCTTAATAGAAAGCTCCTTCACTTTCTCAAATGCCGCTTTCGCCTCATCCAGAGACATCTTCGTACTATAATAAGCATACGTAGGTATATTTCCTGACTTGTCATACTCCACAAGCGGAATTTCTGTACCCATGACGCTACGCGTCTTAATACGAATCGAATCCTCAATGGGCACCGTATGTGAAATCTGATCCACAAATGCGATACCCATTTCCATATTCGCTCTCTGTAAAGCCGCATAAGCCGTACGGAACGTCTCATCGATCTGTCCCTGAATATCCTTCGCCTGATCCACCAGATTCATCATCTCACGAATCAGAATATTACGTTTTTTATCCATCAGTTCATAACCCTGACGGGAAAGAGCAAGAGAATTCTTCGCCAGAATTAAATTACCCTTGGTGGGAAACGTATTCGGATCCATTCAAGTCACCTCACTCTTTATTTGGTCGTTTCGTGATAATACTGATCCAGGATCTTGGTATCAATACGGTCAAGCTCATCCTTCGGAAGCATACCAAGAAGCTCCCAGCCCTTATTTAACGTATCGATAATACTTCTGTTCTCCGTATCTGTCTGACCAACAAATTCAGCCTCAAAGGCCTTACCAAACTGCAGATACTTCTTATCCAAAGGAGAAAGCTCATCCTCACCAATAACAGAAGCAAGGGCTCTCGCATCTCCAACCTTTGCATAACAGGAAAACAGCTGGTTGGCAACGTCCTGATGGTCCGCTCTTGTGAAGCCCTCACCAATACCATCCTTCATCAGACGGGAAAGAGACGGCAGAACATTGATCGGCGGGTAAACGCCCTGGCCGTGAAGCTGTCTGTCCAGAACGATCTGACCCTCAGTAATATAACCGGTAAGGTCAGGGATCGGGTGCGTAATATCATCATTAGGCATAGTCAGAATCGGGATCTGTGTAACAGAACCTGTACCGCCGGAAACGATACCTGCACGCTCATATAAAGTAGCAAGCTCACTGTAAAGATATCCAGGATAACCCTTACGGGAAGGAATCTCACCTTTAGAAGAAGAAACCTCACGCATTGCCTCACAGAAAGAGGTAATGTCTGTAAGGATAACCAGAATATGCATTCCCTTTTCAAAAGCAAGATACTCTGCTGCAGTCAATGCGATTTTCGGAGTCAGAAGACGCTCAACAGTTGGATCATTTGCCAGATTCAGGAACATAACAACATGGTCGGAAGCACCGCTCTCCTCAAAGGTTCTGCGGAAAAACTCAGCAACATCATACTTAACACCCATTGCAGCAAATACAATAGCGAAATTTTCATCAGAATCGGCACCAAGAGAAGCCTGACGCACGATCTGTGCAGCCAGCTTGTCATGAGGAAGACCGTTTCCGGAGAAAATCGGAAGCTTCTGTCCACGAATCAGTGTGGTCAGACCATCAATGGCAGAAATACCTGTATTGATGTAGTTTCGCGGATACTCACGGGTAACCGGGTTCAGCGGTAAACCGTTGATATTCAGACTAACCTCAGGAGTGATCTCACCAAGACCATCAATAGGCTGTCCAATACCGTTAAAGGTACGTCCCAGGATCTCCGGGGAAAGTCCGATTTCCATCGGATGACCGCTAAGACGTGTATGAGTATTTCCAAGGGACATATTGTCTGTACCCTCGAAAACCTGGATAACTGCTTTATCCTCGTATATTTCAATGATACGGCCAAGTTTTTCGGTACCGTCATCCATACGGAAGGAGACGATTTCCTCGTAGGAAGCGTTCTTAACGCCTTCCAGAACTACAAGAGGGCCGTTTATTTCACTAAGGCCTAAATATTCGATTGCCATAAAAAACTTACCTCCCTATCAGCCGTTTCTCTCTAATACGTTATCATAGAATCTGTCGATGTCAGCCTTATACTGGTCAAACATCTCAGGTTTGTTATTCGGAACATCATATTTGATGGCAATTACACGCTCAAAAATGTTGTCCTCCTTCAGTACGGAAACCGGCATTCCCTGGTTTACAAGGGAACGGCATTTCTCATAAAGATAAAGGATAATCTCCATCATATTAAACTGCTTGCTCATTGGCACGCAGGTATCCTCTGCATGGAATGCATTCTGCTGAAGGAATCCAAGACGAATAACCCTTGCGATTTCCAGTGTCAGCTTCTGATCATCCGGAAGAACATCGCTACCGATCAGCTTAACAATCTCCATAAGAGAACTCTCCTGGTTCAGAATTGCCATCAACTGATTACGGTCGCTGACAAATTTACCGGAAACATTATCTCTATACCACGGACTTAAGTCCTCCAGGTACTCACTGTAGCTTGTCAGCCAGTGGATTGCCGGGAAATGACGGGCATATGCAAGAGATTTGTCCAGTCCCCAGAAGCAGCGGACGAAACGCTTTGTATTCTGTGTAACCGGTTCAGAGAAGTCACCACCCTGTGGGGAAACCGCTCCGATAATGGAAACGGAACCTTCTGTACCGTTTAAGTTCTGCATCATACCAGCTCTCTCATAGAAAGCAGAAAGCTTGGAAGCCAGATAAGCCGGGAAACCTTCCTCAGCAGGCATTTCCTCCAGACGTCCTGATAACTCACGAAGAGCCTCAGCCCAACGGGAAGTGGAGTCTGCCATGATCGCAACATCATAACCCATGTCTCGGTAATACTCAGCAAGTGTTACACCTGTATAAATAGAAGCCTCACGGGCTGCAACAGGCATGTTGGAAGTATTGGCGATCAGGGTTGTACGGTCCATCATCAGGTTTCCGGATTTCGGGTCGATCAGTTTACTGAAGTCTTCCAGAACCTGTGTCATCTCGTTTCCACGCTCACCGCATCCAATATAGATAATAATATCTGCGTCAGACCACTTTGCGATCTGGTGCTGTGTCATTGTTTTTCCAGTACCGAAACCGCCAGGAATTGCTGCTGTACCGCCTTTTGCAATGGGGAAAAGGGTATCCAGGATACGCTGTCCGGTTACCAGCGGAACGCTTGCAGGGAAACGTTTGTAGGTTGGTCTTGGAACACGAATCGGCCATTTCTGAGCAAGGGCGATCTCTTTCTCGCTGCCGTCAGAAAGACGAACAGTTACGATAGGCTCCAGAATGGTATAAGCTCCATCCGGAACAGCCTTAATAACCTCAGCCTCTCCTCCAATTGTAGGAGGAACCATGGATTTGTGAAGAATGGAAGCTGTCTCCTGTGTCTCAGCAATAATAGTTCCTGCGCTTACCACATCTCCAACCTTAACGGTTACGTGTACATCCCATTTCTTGGAAGTGTCAAGGGAATCAACGCTGACACCACGGGAAATATATTTACCGGAGGACTTGGCAATCTCCTCCAGAGGACGCTGGATACCATCGAAAATATTGTGGATAATTCCAGGTCCAAGAAGAACGGAAATGGCATCGCCTGTTCCTATTACTGTATCTCCTGGCTTCAGTCCTGTTGTCTCCTCGAAAACCTGTACAGTGGTCATGCCCTTTTTCAGGCCGATAACCTCTCCTACCAGTTTCTCAGGTCCAACATAAACCATCTCGGAAATCTTGAATCCGGGATCACCTTTCAGATAAATAACAGGACCGTTAACGCCGTAGATAATACCTGTTTTATTCATGGCTCAGCCCTCCGTCAAATTTAAATTCTTTCTTCAGTGTTTCATAAGCGCCCATAAAAGAGTTGTCAATCAGGATGTTCTTCGCCGGGATGGTAGCTTTGATGCCGCCCATAAACGGCTCATTAGAAATCTCAACAGCAAATCCTGTTTTTGCCACAATGGAACGCTGCAGTGCTGTATCTTCCGGGGAAAGATAGATGAAGATCTCATCATTTCCCGCAAACTCTCTTGCCTTCTGGATCTTCTGGCAAAGATAATCCTGATATTCCGGGCTTGCCATAAAGTCTTCCAGATGATTCTTAACTTCTACAAAAAGCTCATTTCTAAGCTCATTCTGTTTGGTTGTCCAGTCACGTCTTAAAGTCAGCTGCTCAGCAGAAAGTGCCTTGTTTACCTCGCGGGTTGCATTTTCTGTCTCGGCCTTGATCTGTGCCTCGGCATCCATTTTTCTTGATTCTTTATGCTTTTCCAGCATTTCTTCCAGGCTCTTCTTATGGGCTTCCAGTGTATTCTCAGCCTCTGTCTGGGCTTCCGCAACGGAAGTGTCATAGAAATGCTGCAGTTTTTCTTCAATTGTCATGCTTGGTCTTCTCCTGCCTATAACTTTAAGCCAATGGCTTCGTTAACATATCCGGTAATAAAATCAGGTTTGCGGCCTGTACCATGCCTGTCAGGGATTTCGATGATCAAAGGCGTTTTATGGTTCAGCTTTACATCGTCCACGATCTGGGGAAACTCCCGGCCGAATTTCTCGGTCAGAAGGAGAATCCCGATTTCTTTGTTGGCGATCGCTTTTTCCAGAGCGTCCTTCAGTTCGTCACGCTCATGGACTACAACGCCTTCCACACCTGCCAGTCTCATCCCTGTGCAGGTATCGATGTTGTCACTGATCAAAAACATTTTCATAATTATAATTTACCGATGATCATGAAGGAAATGATCAGACCATAAAGAGCAACACCTTCGGCAAGACCTACGAAGATAAGAGATTTACCAAGAATGCTCTGATCCTCGCTGATTGCAC